>JADMIO010007253.1_pt1 | contig 89643 bp, 87 predicted proteins | sample 8958161 | NCBI WGS metagenome assembly JADMIO01 (sample SAMN16585339, study PRJNA669376) | soil metagenome | isolation source: Crop rotation soil | place: USA: Cullars Rotation, Alabama | collected 2011
CGCGACAACTTGTCCACGTGGAATTCTAAGCTTAGGATCCCAATGTGCTGGAAAGGCGTTTTAATCTTCTGTATAAATAATCATTAAACAATTCTTTTGTTATAGGCAATCCTTTTCGCAAGCTTAAGCGAATGCTGAAGCCGGATAAAATAAAAAAGAACATCACCGCTTCTACATTCAGATCGGAAATAAAAGTTAGTATTTTATGCAGCCGTGCCGGCTCATTGGGATATAAATATGCAAAGCGTGTATACACATGATGAAATACAACAAGAGAGGCCGCTACGCCTCTCATGCTATCTAATATTTTTATTCGCTGCATAAATGAATATTAAAATTCAGCGCTTTTGGGATAACGAGGAAATGGAATCACATCTCTTATATTTCCCATGCCGGTTACAAATTGCACCATACGCTCAAAACCAAGCCCAAAGCCCGCATGCGGACAAGCACCAAATTTTCTTGTATCCAAATACCACCATAGTTCTTCTGCCGGAATATGCATTTCTTCCATACGTTGTAATAATAGATCCAATCTTTCTTCTCTTTGTGAGCCACCAACAATTTCACCAATTCCCGGTGCTAATATATCCATTGCTGCAACTGTTTTACCATCCTCGTTCTGCCGCATGTAAAATGCTTTTATTTCTTTTGGATAGTTAGTTAGTATTACCGGTTTTTTAAAATGCTTTTCTACCAAATAACGTTCATGTTCACTTTGCAGATCAACGCCCCATTTATCTACAATGTATTGAAATTTCTTTTTCTTATTATGATTACTTTCTTTTAAAATTTCAATGGCTTCGGTATAAGTTAAACGTTCAAAATCGTTGTCTACTACAAACTTTAATTTCTCGATCAATCCAAATTCGCTTCTTTCGTTTTGTGGTTTTTGCTTTTCTTCTTCCTCTAAACGCTGCGACAAAAACTCCAGGTCCTCTTTATTATTCTCCATTGCATAGCGAATAATATATTTAATGAACTCCTCGGCAAGATTCATATTATCTTCCAGGTCGTTAAATGCTACTTCAGGTTCAATCATCCAAAACTCTGCTAAATGTCTTGTAGTATTACTATTCTCTGCTCTGAAAGTTGGACCAAATGTATAAATATCGCTGAATGCCATTGCAGCTAATTCGCCTTCTAGTTGCCCACTAACGGTAAGGTTTGTACTACGACCAAAAAAATCTTCTTTAAAGTTTATAGTACCATCATCATTTTTGGGAGCGCTGCCATCCACGGGCAAGGTAGTTACTCTAAACATTTCACCGGCGCCTTCTGCATCGCTTGCTGTAACAATAGGTGTATGTAAATACACAAATCCTTTGTCATTAAAAAATTTGTGAATGGCATATGCTAATGTATGACGCACACGAAACACAGCGCCAAATGTATTGGTACGAAAACGTAAGTGCGCAATATCACGCAGGTATTCTAAACTTGGGCGATTCTTTAATTGCAAAGGAAATTTTTCCGCATCACAATCTCCAAGTATCTCTATTGCAGTTGCTTTTAATTCTAGTTTTTGCCCTTTGCCTAATGAAGCAATTATCTCGCCGGTAGCTTTTATGCAAGCTCCGGTAGTCAATCTTTTTAAGATAGAATCATCAAACTTGCCCAATTCTGCTACTACTTGTAAATTAGTATTGGTGCTGCCATCGTTCAATGCAATAAATTGATTGTTACGGAAGGTTCGTACCCATCCCATTACCGTTGCTTCATAGTTGGCTTTATCGCTTACCAACAGTTCTTTAATTTTTATTCGTTTGTTGAACATACATACTAATTAAGGGCTGCAAAGATAAACCACAGATTTTACCGATTCACTCGATTATCCTGATTTTTAAAATTGATAACTGACGCCGATCTTTGTTCAATAGCAATCCTTATTTGAACGGAGCGTCGCCACTGCTACTCAATCAGGGCTCAAATGCCGGGCAACAAAAAAATTGCATTTTTCAGAAAAACCCCGTAATATTGTGGCGGAATAACAACTGATAAGGTCTTTCCAATCGTTTACTTCATCAGCATTTTCCAATCCACTATAAAAATTCTCAATCAATTTTCAAGAGTTTAAGAGCGGTTAAAGAATAAATCTTTTCAAATTTTTATGTACGATATATTACAACTGAACGACTTACTCGTTCCAGAGTTGCAAGACATAGCAGAAGAACTAAGCATACCCAATTTCAAAAAATTAGATAAACAGGACCTGGTTTATAAAATCCTGGATAAACAAGCGACTATGAACGCAGATAACAAAAACGAAGACGCTAAGCCAAAACGCAAGCGTATTGTAAAAGCAACCACCGCTAACAGCACCGAAGATGCAGAAGTAATGCAGGAAAAACCTAAAGCCGCTAAGAAACAAGAGCCGGTTGCTGAAAGAAAAAGGCCGGTTAAAAAAGAAGAAGCGGAAGATGAGGATGATCTGCATCCATTAACCGAAGAAGAAACTACGGTGCCTGCAGCTATTGCTTCTTTATTACATGAAGAAGATGCACAACAACCGGAAGTTCCTTTTGTAGATGCTCCACAAAGTTATCAGCCTAAACATCAAAATAACCGCCGCGACAGAGATTCGCAGGTTTTCAATATTGAATTTGACGGTGTTATCTTAGGCGAAGGTGTATTGGAAATGATGCCTGATGGTTATGGCTTTTTAAGAAGTAGTGATTATAATTATTTGTCATCGCCTGATGATATATATGTTTCCCCCAGCCAGATAAAATTGTTTGGCCTAAAAACAGGTGATACCGTTTACGGTTCTGTTCGCCCGCCAAAAGAAGGTGAAAAATATTTTGCTTTATTAAAGGTTGAAACCATTAATGGTAAATCGCCGGAGGAAGTAAGAGACCGTGTTCCATTCGATTATTTAACGCCATTGTTTCCATTCGAAAAATTAAATCTTACTATTAAAGGAGATAATTACAGCACACGTTTAATGGATCTGTTTACACCAATTGGTAAAGGCCAGCGTGGATTGATCGTTGCGCAACCCAAAACCGGTAAAACAATGTTACTGAAAGAGGTAGCGAATGCTATTGCAGAAAATCACCCTGAATGTTATTTGATGATCGTGTTGGTTGATGAACGCCCGGAAGAGGTTACTGATATGGAACGTAGCGTAAAGGCAGAAGTAATTGCCTCTACATTTGATGAGCCTGCTGAAAAGCATGTAAAGGTTAGCACCATCGCTTTGCAAAAAGCAAAACGTTTGGTAGAGTGTGGTCATGATGTGGTGATCTTATTGGATAGTATTACCCGTTTGGCAAGAGCACATAATACGGTGGCTCCATCATCCGGTAAAGTTTTATCAGGTGGTGTGGAAGCAAACGCTATGCAAAAGCCTAAACAGTTTTTTGGTGCCGCACGTAAAATAGAAAATGGCGGCTCGTTAACGATATTGGCAACAGCATTGGTTGATACCGGTAGTAAAATGGATGAAGTTATTTTTGAAGAATTTAAAGGTACTGGTAACATGGAATTGCAGTTGGAACGCAGACTTTCTAATAAAAGAATTTTCCCTGCAATTGATATTGTGGCTTCGAGCACACGTAGAGATGATCTGTTGTTGGATAAGGATGTTTTTCAACGTATGTGGGTGTTGCGTAAGCATATTGCGGACATGAATCCTGAAGAAGCATTGACTACTATCCTCAAAAACATGAAAGGAACAAAAGATAATATGGAATTTCTTACCAGTATGAATGGATAAAGATATCCTGATCTATAAATTATTGCCGTTGATTTCATCAACGGCTTTTTTATGGAATTTTTTATGAGATATAAAAAACCTATAAGTTTTGTTAGCTTATAGGTTTAATAAATTTTCGACAATCGTTTTATTTCAATAGCTCCTTAAACACCGTTTCATTAACCTTTACAGGATATTTCTTTTTCAGCTGTTCTATCCATTGTTCTTCTAAATAATTCTGATAATCATTTATTACCAACCCTCTTGCTTCTTCAAAGCTGCGTTGCTCATTGGCCGGAAAAACTTTTAATATTTTAATAAAGCTTGCAGTGTTATCAGATGTATTTAAGATAGGGGTTGTTATCACCTCTTCTTTAACAACAGTTCCTTCAGGTATTTGTATTTGTGAAAGTTCATATCTCGCAGAGTCCGCCTGAACAGTTCCATCGCTTTCATCAGAAATTTTTCTCCAGTCTTTTCCCTTGCGTAATGCTGCAGCTGCATCGTCGGCTGCTTTTGTACTACTGCAATTAAACAACAATACCACAGCACTCGAATCCCATAAATATTTAGACTTGTACTGAGTATAATATTTTACTAATCCAATGCTATCATTTGCGGCTTTGCTCCAAACATTACGTTCCATAATTTCAAACAGCATATTTCCTTCCCTAAACTCTTTCATCTGGTATTTAAAATCACTATTGTATTCTTCCAGGTGATTACGATAGTATTCCAATGCAGTAGCACCCACATATTTATCAAATAACTCTTTGTCGGTTGCAATATCGCTGCTATTAGCAACCGGATTTGAACGATAGTCATTAGCAAACTTTAACCAATCGCTTCCTTTTATAGTTTGTTTTGTAAATGAAAAAATTGGTTTGTTGGTAATAGGATAAACAGCTACTTGCTTGTTGGCAGCAACACTATCTGCATATCTAAACAATTCTTCGTCCTTTACTATGTTGTTTCTTTTATAATTGATACGTACTAACACATCTTCCAAAAATTTTTGCTTGGCAGCATTAATACGTGAGTCCTGCAGCACTTGTTGACGTATGGTATAAAAATATCCTTCATCCAATTTTTCATCAGCAGGTGTAGGAATTTGCTGCAAACGTTTTACAATATGATACCCATAGCGTGTTAGAAATGGTTTTGTTATCTCACCGTCTTTTCTCAATGCAAAAACATTCTTTTCAAAAACAGCATCATATTTTCCTGTACTAAACTCGCTCATTTCCCCATTGTTCTGATATGTTAATTTGTCTTCGCTGTATTTTTTTGCAAGCTCTCCAAAATCAGCGCCCGCCGCTAAACGGCTATAAATAGAATCGGCTTTTTTTTCTATCTGGCTAATTTTTTCAGGAGTAGCGTTGGGAGGAAATGTTAGCAATATTTGCGCTGTTTTCCATCTGCCTGCGCTTGCCCGTTCATCTAAGTTTACAAAAACATGCCAGCCACTTTTTGAGTGATAGGGTTCGCTTGCTTGCCCCGGTTTCAGACCGTAAATAATATTTTCAAACGGGTAAGAAACACTTAATGCAGTTATATATCCAATATCTTTTTTTATTACAGGAAGATATTTACTACTGATAGCATCCGCCACTTTATTATAATCTGTATTCGCCCCGGCAGATAATTGGCTCCGTAATTCCTTAATAGCATTTACAGCTTTCAAAGAATCTTCCGGCGACATTTTTTCCGGAGTAGCGATATAAAAATGTAATACATGAATATCTTTTTGTTTGCGTTGAAAAGCCTCATCAATAAGCTTATTCAAGCCCTTGTCATCATTCATGTAACTATCTTCTACCTGGTTACGAAAGTTTTGCAAGTCAGCCTGTAGCTGTGGCAAGGTATCTAAATGTAACTCTTCAGCAACTTTTACTTTTAATTTAAACTTAGAGTAAAGGTCTAAATATTCACGCAGCGACTGTTCTTTATTTTCAACAGCTGTTTTATTTTTATTGTATGCTCTCAAAAACTCTTCTTTACTAACAATGCTATTGCCATAAGTAAATAATGTTTGCGAAAAAGCAGAAGCAGTAATAAGGGTAAAAGAAAAAAGCCCTAATAATTTTTTCATCAGTTAGTTGATTTGGTATTCCATTTAACTTTAAGCAGATCGTCCATTTGCTCCAAACTTAATTTTTTTGCTATAATACGTTTTTCTTTATCTAACAAAAATAGTGTAGGCGTCATCGTTACATCGTACAATTGGCGGAAGCTTGCTTTCTGGGCTGCAACATCCGCTTTCTCCACTTCTTTTGGCTGGTAAACATTTATCCAATCTTCCAAATGATGCTCACGAATATACTCTTTCCAGTCTTTCTTTGCATCTTCCGATAATACAGCATATATTTTTACACCATGTTGTTTCCAGCTTGCACGGTAAGCAGAATCAATGCGTGGAATGGTTTCTTTACAATGCCCGCAATTGGGGTCCCAAAAGCAAACAAAAGTATAATCGGCAATTACATCGTACAGCGTTGTTTGTTTCTCTGCTGTATCTAACATATCCAAATTGGCCGCCTGTGCACCAATTTGATTTGCCATTACCATATACGCTTGTCTGCTGATAGCATCGTGTTGTTTATCGTTCAGCCATGGGCTCAATCCCTGGCTATGGTATTTTTCAAACAAGTGAACAAATATTGCATCCTGCCCCATGTACTTAGGATTATAGTATTCATCGGTTAACCAGTTCAATAAGAATTTATACATCTCTGGGCAGCTTCTTGCCAACAACATTTGATAGTCCGATTCCTTAATAATGCTGTCCGGATTTTGAACCAATATATCTCTATAATAACGCTCCAGCTTTGGCAAAAAGAAAGGAGTACGAATAACACGTTCATCCATAAATGTTACTCCATCCCAATAATGTGTTTTGTAAGAATAGTAATTTTCCAAAGAATCTTCATGCGTTGTTGGTCTTTTATGCGGCACTTCCGGATCTTTCATGGCCTCCAACAAAACAGCCATCATAGAGTTTGGTTGCGTTGTAATAATATTATCTCTATACTTATTCAATTCCTGGTTATACTTTGCATAGTTGGCTTCGTGTAAAGCAGAATCTGCTTTAGTTTTAGAGTCATTGTAAGCTTTACGCTCTTTTTCTAACAGCTCACCTTTAGAGGCAATGTATTTTTGATACTGAAAGAATAAATTGTTTTCTTTCGAACCAACAACCGTTACTTTATTAAGTAAATCAGCGGTATCGGCAGTAATGGAAATAACCTGTTCTTTATCTACAAAAAAATCGAAGGTTTTATTTTTACCCGGAAAAACAATAGCGTAAATACCCGCAGGTAAACGACGCTTGCTGGTAAACACCGCAACTCCTTTATTGTTTATCACAGCAGAGTCTTCAGCGTTCAGATTTTTTCCCATGTGATAGGTTAAATACGCTAACCCACTTTTGTAATTAGGTGTTTTTAACGTGATCTGAAAACTTTGGGCTTTAGTAACTGCACCAGTCAACATAGCCAAAATGAGTATAATTGATTTTTTCATATGTTATTAAGAAGATTGCAAAAGTATTTAAAAATGTACGTTTTAAATGCATCTATGACTTTACAAAGGCTTAAAGATTACATTTCGTTAACAATTTATTATAAAAATCTGTGAGAGTTAATTCATTGGAATAAAAGGCTGGCTCAAATTGAGCCAGCCTTTTTAAATCAACATTACGAAAACGCTTTTGAAGAAATTGATCAGTATCTAAAATATCGATCTTTTAATTTTAGAATTGGACGCTCTATATATTTAAAGGACAAAGAGGCTGCAACTATGCTCAAAAAAGAAAACAATGGCAATTTGATAATCCAAGAATACCAACGAATTTTTTCAAACCTCCCTAGCCTGCTAAAGTCTATATTTAACCAAATTGGGTCAAAAATAAATTTAGAAAAGTAATAAGCTATCGGTACATGGAAAATATAAATGCCATAGGTTATAGTGCCTAAATAAATGATCTTTTTATTTTTCAAAAACCTGTTGATCATTGGTATTGAAAAATCATAGTATGCTGCTTTTAAAACAATAAACAATGAGCATAATCCAATAAAAACAAATTTCAACTTTAAATAAAATACCAGGTTAATGAGTAAGATAAAAAAAACAATATATTCAATTGCTTTACTTCGGAAAACTTTCTCCGGCAACATGTTTTTGCTGTATAAAATAGACCCCAATGCGCCCAATGCCAATGAGGACATTCGTGTAAATAATCCATGGAAGTTAAACTTGCTTATGGAAGGAAAAATATTATAACTAAGTTGTGCATAACCTGAAACTATCATTACACACGTAATAAAAATTAATATTGTTGGTTTTTTTTTAAAGGACAGAACTACTAACGGCCAAAATAAGTAAAACTGTTCTTCCACACACAATGACCAAAAGTGATTAACAGGATTATCGGGAATCTGGTAAATATCCCAGGCGTAATTATAAGTGTATGTTAAGAACCAAATAAGTTTATCATGGATGATAGACAACTGTGTCAACCAAAGAACAAAAATTGTTATATAGTAGATAGGAAATATCCTTAATGTTCTTCTACCAATAAAATTTATATAATTTTTTTTGAAAGAATTATCGTTCGGCTTTATTAAAATAGAAGTAATTAAAAATCCACTGATAACAAAAAAAAGATCAACACCGTAATAGCCTGCCGAAATATATTTTCCAATAGCAGAATAAGCAAAATGTTCAAAAAAGACCAGAGATATTGCAACAAACCTTAGTCCATCTATCTTTTCATAATACTTCATATTAAAGCCAAATATAAATAAATTCAGGGTTTATTCTTAAACCTCTCAGAACTAAAACTTAACTTATTTTTGCTGCCGTGAGAAGAAAAAAAATTTTAGTAGAAAATGTGAAAGTAAGCGGATACGCCGCCGAAGGAAGGTCGCTGGTAAAATTAGATGGAAAAGTGATCTTTGTTGAAAACGCTGTACCCGGCGATGTAGTAGATCTATATCTTACTAAAAACAAAGAAACCTGGGCAGAAGGAAAGCCGTTTAATTTTCGTGTTTACTCTAAAGAAAGGGTCTCTGCCTTTTGTAAACATTTCGGTATATGTGGTGGATGCAAATGGCAAATGCTTCCTTACGAAAAACAATTAGAATACAAACAGCAGGAAGCAATTGAAAACATTAAACGCATTGGAAAAACCGATATCGGTGAAGTATTGCCAATTGCCGGCAGTGATGATACCATTCATTATCGTAATAAAATGGAATTCACGTTCAGTAGTAAACGCTTTCTTACTACCGAAGAAATGGGAACTATTACACCTGAAGATAATAAAAAATATCCGGCAGTAGGATTGCATGTGCCAAAAATATTTGATAAAGTAATAGACATTGAAGAGTGTTTTTTAATGGATGATGTAAACAATCAGGTCCGGAATCACCTTCGCAGTTTTGCATTACAAAATGGTTACAGCTTTTACGATATTAAACAACACACCGGCTGGTTGCGCAATGTTATTATTCGTTTTTGCAGCACTGGTGAGTTAATGGTAAATATTGTTTTGGGCTACGATGATGAGCCCGAAAGAAAAAAACTCTGCGATCATTTATTACAGCAAGTTCCATCAATTACGACATTGTTGTACACCATCAATACAAAATGGAACGATAGTATTTTCGATTTATCGCCTCAAACTTACTATGGCAAAGGGTTTGTAATGGAACAATTGGGTAATTATAAATTCAAGATCGGCCCAAAATCATTTTTTCAAACCAATACAAAACAGGCAGGAAAGCTGTACAATATTGTAAACGATTTTGCTGCGCTTACCGGTAATGAAGTGGTGTATGATTTATATTGCGGCACCGGAAGCATTGGCATTTATATAAGTAAAAATGCAAAGAAAATAATTGGTGTGGAAACTATTGCCGAAGCAATTGAAGATGCAAAAGAAAATGCAACAATAAACAATGTAACACACGCCGAATTTTTTGCAGGCGATGTTATCAATATTTGTAATGATGATTTTTTCGCTCATCATGGAAAGCCTGATGTAATTATTACCGACCCCCCACGTGCCGGAATGCACGAAAAATTAGTTAACAAGCTTTTGCAAATTGCTGCGCCAACAATTGTGTATGTTAGTTGTAATACTGCTACGCAGGCAAGGGACATTGCTTTGCTAAGCGAAAAATACAAAGTAGAAAAAATTCAACCGGCAGATTTATTTCCGCATACACATCATATAGAATGTGTAGCGTTGTTAAAACTAAAGTAACTTTAAGTATGGCATACAGATACGATGGAAATTCTTTTCAACGAACTACTCCGATCATAAGAAATATTATCATCCTTAATGCCCTGGCTTACGTAGCCCAATTGGTTTTAGGAAAAGGGTTTACGTATATGGGTGCGCTGCATTTGTGGAAATCTGATTACTTCAGGCCCTATCAATTGATCACACATATGTTTTTGCACGATCCTGACAGCATATTGCATATCATCTTTAATATGTTTGCTTTGTGGATGTTTGGTACCATACTGGAAAGATCGTGGGGACATAAACGCTTTTTGCTATTTTATTTGATCTGCGGAGTGGGCGCCGGTATAATAAGCATGCTGGCATTGAATTATCAGTATAACCAATATTTAACCGGAGAAGCCTCTTTGCCATTAATATACCAGGGAAATCTAATACACTTTTTAAATGAACCTTCGCTGGGTGCATCTGGGGCAATCATGGGAGTTTTGGCTGCTTTTGCATATTTATTTCCTAACTCCGAGTTGTTTATCATGTTTATCCCGGTTCCGGTAAAAGCAAAATATGCTATTCCTGGTTTTGTTTTGCTCGATCTTTTTGGCGGAATTTACAATCGCTCCGATGGAATTGCGCACTTTGCACATCTCGGTGGGGCTTTGATAGGTTTCCTGGTCGTGTATTTTTGGAATAAGTCTAACAAAAAAACATTTTATTAAATATTTCAAAATTCTCGTTTGATTTTGCTGTATAAAGCAGCTATTTCAAATCGGGAAAGGTCAATATTTTAGCTACAGGGAAATTCTTGGTACAGAATCTGTTAAGGTACTTTTAGAATTCTGTGTTGTAAATTTGTTTCAATAGCAATAATATGGGTGAGTCTGACAGATACGACGATTATAAAAGTCCTAAAAGGAAAATTTTATTTGGCGACGATAATAATGCAATAGTGGCATTATTTGCGTTTAATGTTATTTTCTTTTTATTGCTATGTACGATACAGGTTGTTTATTTCTTTTTTCAAAAAGATGGAATAGCATTTAATACAGAAGTTGTTCAATACTTTGAGTTACCTGCTCAATTAACAAAATTAGGTCAACGCCCATGGACGATCCTGGTTTACATGTTTTCTCATATAAGCGTGTGGACAATACTTAGCAATATGCTTTGGCTTTGGGCGTTCGGATATATCCTGCAAGACATTACCGGTAATCAAAAAATTATTCCTATTTATATTTATGGAGGATTGATGGGGGCATTGTTTTTTATTCTTTCAAATTATTTGATTCCACCATTAAAACCACTGGTGCAAGATGCATCCTTGTTAGGCGCTAATGCAGCAACCATGGCCGTTGCAGTAGCTACTACAACTTTAGCTCCCGATTATCGTTTCTTTAGAAACCTGAATGGTGGCATTCCTATTTGGGTGCTCACCCTGGTTTATATTTTAATTGATTACTCAGGTATTGCAGGTTTAAGTGCAGCCTATTCTATATCTCACTTAGGCGGCGCTTTTGCTGGATTTTTATTTATTATTTTATTACAAAAAGATATTGATGGCAGCAGGTGGATGAATAACTTTTATCATTGGTTTATGAATTTATTTACGCCTGACAAAACAACTACATCTCCTTCGATAAGAGAAAAAGTTTTTTATAATGCAGGAGGTAAACAGCCATACAAAAAAACATCTCACATCACACAACAACGAGTAGATGAAATATTAGATAAAATAAACCAGCATGGCTATCGCTTTCTTACCGATGAAGAAAAAAATATTCTAAAAAGAGCTGCCGAAGAAGACCTTAGTTAAGATATCTTAAGCCATTGCACCGCTCAAAACTTTATCTTTACTGCGTATTATGGCTACCGGATTTTTTCAAAAAGCACTTAAAGCATTTTTTGTTATTGCAAACCTGGTTATTGCAGCCTGTTTTTGTTTAGGTTGTTATGCAAAATATTTTCCTCCTGAAACATTTTGGTTTGTTGGCTTTTTTACGTTGGCTGCCTTTTATTTTCTTGTACTACTTTTTATTTTTTTTATTGGATGGATAATTGCCAGGTCAAAATGGGCTTTTCTTTTTGTCGTTACGGCTATACTAACGTATAAGCCAATAGTAAATATTATTCCATTGCGACTGCCCACATCTTTCTCCACGCAAAAACAACCGGATGCTTTACGTATCATGAGTTGGAATGTAGAATCGTTTCAGATCTTAAAATATAAAGAACAACCGGAATTGAAACAGCAAATGATTCAGTTGATAAATGAATACAATCCCGATATAGCTTGTTTCCAGGAAATGACCTGTGCTGACGCTGATATAACAGCTATGTATCAACTAAAAGACTTTGCAAAGGCCCTTGGGTTTCCTTATTATTATTATGCTTACAACCCGGTAGATGATTTTTACCCTGGTACCCATACGCATTATGGAAGAATTATTTTTTCCAAAAAACCGATCATAAATAAACAAATGATTGAGCCGGATTCGCTTGATTACAATCGTACGTTTCAATACATTGACATCGTAAACAATACCGATACTTTACGCATTTTTAATTGTCATTTGCAAACAATGAAGTTTACCGAAGATAATTACCGATACATTGACAGTATTTCTTCGGAGAATATTAAAAGATCAGAAGGTATTTTAAGTAAGCTGAAAGCAAGCTTTCCCAAGCGAAAAATACAGTCTGATAGAATTAAAGAAGAAATGAATAAAAGTCCTTACCCGATACTACTTTGCGGTGATTTTAATGATGTGCCTAATTCGTATGCTTATGCAACTATTGGGAAAGATTTGCAGAATGCTTTCGAAAAAAAGGGATATGGAATTGGGCGTACTTTCAGCGATATATTACCAACACTACGGCTTGATAATATTTTTTTAAACACTCATTTTGAGGTGTTACAATACACTCGCATAAAGAAAAAATTAAGTGATCATTACCCTATTATTGCTGATATCATTTACAAACGGCAATAAAAGCTAAATAGTAGCAACGCCGATGAACGAAATGTAACACAACGATGTTTAACCAAGGAACAAATGCTTGTATCAAAAATTACTCATAAAATTTACACGCTTTGTGTTCTTTTATAATCTGTAATTTGCAATCTATAATCTGCAATAAAAGTATGTCGTTTAAAATTTATAATTCTTATTCCCGCCAAAAAGAAGATTTCGAAAGCATAACTCCCGGGCATGTAGGAATGTATGTTTGTGGCCCAACCGTAAGTGGCGAAAGTCATTTAGGCCATGCCCGCCCGTATATTACATTTGATATTGTGTATCGTTATTTAACACACAAAGGATACAAAGTGCGCTATGTGCGTAACATTACCGATGCCGGGCATTTTGAAGAAGAGGGAAGAGAAGCGGAAGACAAAGTAGGCAAAAAAGCAATACTCGAAAAATTGGAACCAATGGAATTGGTTCAGAAATACACTAATCTTTTTCATTGGGCCATGTTGCAATTCAATTGTGTTGAACCAAGCATTGAACCAACTGCCACAGGACATATTGTAGAACAAATAAACATGATCGAAGAGATCATTAAGCAAGGATATGCGTATGAAGTGAATGGCTCCGTTTATTTTGATGTGAAAAAATATGCAGCGGGGCATGATTATGGAAAATTAAGCGGCAGGGTGATTGATGATCTGTTGGAAACAACAAGAGAACTGGAAGGTCAGGAAGAAAAAAGAGACAGGGCTGATTTTGCGTTATGGAAATCGGCAGCGCCCGAACATATCATGCGTTGGAAAAGCCCTTGGGGCGAAGGTTTCCCCGGCTGGCATATTGAATGTTCGGCAATGTCATCGAAATATTTGGGAACACATTTTGATATACATGGCGGTGGCATGGACCTGCAATTTCCGCATCATGAAAGTGAAATTGCACAAAGTACTATCTGCAATCATCAAAGTCCGGCAAAGTACTGGATGCATAATAACATGATTACCATTAACGGACGTAAAATGGGTAAGAGCTACAACAATGTTATTAAGCTAACAGAATTATTTAGTGGTAATCACCCCTTGTTGTCACAGGCATTTCATCCAATGACCATACGGTTTTTTATTCTGCAAAGTCATTACCGTAGCCCGCTCGATTTCAGCAGCACGGCATTGGAAGCATCGGAAAAAGCATTTAAACGTTTGTGGGAAGCATATGAAATATTAAATAAGCTGGAAGCTAAAAATGCGAAGGCTTCGGATCCAGACCTGGATGAGAAAATAAAAAAGATGCTGAATGAGTTTGAAGAATTTATGGATGATGATTTTAGCACAGCAAAAGTGTTGGCGAATATGTTTGAGTTGGCGCCTATCATTAATTCTATAAAAGATAAACATATCGCTGCAGATGCAATTTCTTCTGAAACATTAGCTTTATTACAATCATCTTTTAAAATATACCTGGAGGATATTTTTGGTTTACAAAAAACTGCTGTTGGTAATAACAAGTTAGATGCTATAGTGCAAATGTTGATTGATATACGCAAAGAAGCAAAAGCAAAAAAAGATTATGCAACATCCGACAAAATAAGAAATCAATTAACCAGTATTGGCATTGAATTAAAAGATGAAAAAGATGGAAGCGTAAGCTGGACGGTAGCGTAAGTTTCAGGCACTAACGGTTACTTCATTTTAAACCCATCTCCATTACTACTTGTGGCTTGAAAACCAGAATTCTTAATCTTCAACTGATGCAACATATTATTCATTTAAGTAAAGACAAAAAACTTAAAAAATTAATTGAACTTCAGAAGCCGCATCTTTTGGCTAAACGCAAAAATATATACCTGCATCTATGCAGCAGTATAATGAGCCAGCAATTGAGTACTAAGGTGGCTGAAATTATTTACAATCGTTTTATTGCATTATACAAAACAAAAACCCCAACCCCACAACAAATATTAGATACTCCTTTTGAAACATTGCGATCTATTGGATTAAGTAATGCCAAGGCAAATTATGTGCACAATGTTTGCCGGTTTTTTATGGAAGAAAAAATCACAGATGCAAAGCTGCATAAAATGGAAGATGAAGAATTGATAGTTTACCTATCTAAAATAAAAGGCGTTGGCAGATGGACGGTTGAAATGATATTGATGTTTACATTAGGCAGAGAAGATGTTTTTGCAGTAGATGATCTGGGGATACAACAAAGTATTGCTAAATTATACAAGCTGGATACAACAGATAAAAAATTGCTTAAAGAGCAAATGACTGAAATATCTTTTAAATGGAAACCATACAGAACTTATGCCTGCAGGTACTTGTGGGGATGGAAGGATAATGAACCTAAAACTTAATTTCATTAATTATTTCTTCTAAATACATTTTATCTGTTTCATCAAAATAACTGTAATATTCGCTATCAACATCTAAAACAGCAACCACTTCATTATTTCTAATAATCGGCACAACAATTTCAGATCTCGAAAAACTGCTACAGGCAATATGTCCCGGGAACTTTTCTACATCATCAACAATAATCGTTTGCTTGCCTGCCCAACTTCTACCACAAACACCTTTGCCTCTTTTTATACGGGTACATGCAATCGGTCCTTGAAACGGACCCAACACTAATTCATCATCCTTAACAATATAAAAACCAACCCAAAGCCAATTAAATTGTTGCTTTAATGCTCCGGTGATGTTTGCAAGATTAGCAATTAAATCAGGTTCGTCTTTTATCAATGCAATTATCTGATGCTTAATAGAACGATAATTAGTGATTTTACTACCTGATATGATTTTTAAATCATCTGCCATATAAAAAAATTAAATAAAAGTGACATGTTGGGAACGATAAAGCTACTTTTAACGTCATATTTTTATCCACGAAAGTAAACAATTATCAATATGTAAATTTGATAAAAATCAATGACTTATAAGCCTTTTAGTGGATATTTGACTAACTAACAGCAAATAAAATATTAAGAAAAAACATACTCCATAGTAATTTTACTGTTTTTTTAAGTATTTTTACGCAAGTTCGTTTCGTTTTTGCTTGTTCAATAAAACTAAAACTCAATGAATACTGTAACTCTGAACACATCTCCATTTGTAAATAAATGGAATACTCCTGATGGGCATTCGCCATTGGTTAACTACATTAATAAACTTTACCAGATTAATGAAGAAGCTATTGCCTATATTGATAAATCTTCTTTTCGTTACGAAATTAAGAAAGGGAGGCATTTAATAAAAGAAGGAGAGTTTTGCAATCATGTTTATTTTGTTAAAAAGGGAGTTTTAAGAGGATATGTAAAAGAAGGAGCCAAAGAAATTACCACATGGATAATGGGTGAAAATAATTTGGTTACCTCTGTAAGAGGATTTTACCTGGAAGCAGCCTCCGTAAAGAATATTCAGGCCTTGGAAGATTGTGAATTAATAGCTGCTCATTACGATGATCTGCAATATTTGTATGATCATTATATTGAAATGAATATCGCAGGAAGAAAAATATTAGAACAATATTACAGCGATGCGGAAGAAAGAGCATTTATAAGCAGGCTTCCTAAAGCAGCATCAAAATATAGTCGTTTTTTAGCCACAAGCGGAGAATTAGCCAATCGTATTCAATTAAAATATATCGCTTCTTATTTGGGTATTACAATTGAAACTCTAAGCCGTATTAGAAGTAAATTAATAAACAACAAATAATTTTTGGCTGCCAATAGCTAATCTTAAGCAGCTAACTGTTTCCGCTATTAACAGGTTGCACTATTGTCTGGATAAAATATTCCCGCGAAAGGTTTGTAAACACTAACTTTGTGTCATATTAAAACCTTTTAATATTCCATGGCATTAATAGAAATTAAGCTTCCAAAATCTATAGCCAGGGCACTTAATCTTCCGGTGAGCGATGTGCGAAGACAGCAACTGAAAGTTTTAAAAAAGCTATTGCGGAAAGCACGGTTTACCGAATTTGGTCAACAATACTTATTTGATGAAATATTGTTGAGTCGTCATCCCGGAAAAAAATTTCAACAGATCGTTCCCACCTGCAACTACAGTAAGATCTACAAAGACTGGTGGCATAAAACATTAGAAGGCAAGTCCGACGTTTGCTGGCCAGGTGTAATTAAATATTTTGCACTTAGTAGCGGCACCAGCGAAGCTTCAAGTAAATACATTCCCATAACAAAAGATCTTATACGCAGTAACACGCTTACCAGTTTAAAACAACTACTCAGTCTTTCAAAATACGAGGATGTGCCCAGAAGAGCTATTGGCAAAGGGTGGTTGATGTTGGGCGGAAGTACTCAATTACAAAAAGGACCAACTTACTATGCAGGTGATTTAAGTGGTATTCAACAAAAGAAAATACCATTTTGGTTCCAGGGTTTAGGTTTATATAAGCCGGGCAAAAAAATTGCAAGGGAAAAAGATTGGTCTAAAAAATTAGAAGAGATCGTGAACAATGCACCCAATTGGGATATTGGCTTTATATGTGGAGTTCCGGCATGGCTGCAATTGTGCATGGAAAAAATTATAGAAAAATACCAACTTAAAAACATTCATGAAATATGGCCAAACCTTGCTTTTTATGTACACGGAGGTGTGGCAATGGAGCCTTATAAAAAAGGCTTTGAAAAATTATTAGGCAAACCAATTACATATATAGAAACCTATCTTGCCAGCGAAGGTTTTTTAGCATATCAAAACCGCCAGGATACTCCAGGCATGCACTTGGCCATTAATAATAATATCTTCTTTGAATTTGTTCCTTTTGATGATAATAATTTTGACAGTGAAGGAAATATGGTAGCGAACCCCGATATATATATGCTACACGAAATTGAAGAGAACAAAGACTACTCCATTTTAATAAGCACTAATGCCGGCGCTTGGCGCTATGCAATTGGCGACACTGTTCGATTGATTAATAAAGAGAAAAGTGAAATCATTATAACCGGGCGTACCAAACATTTCTTAAGCCTTGTAGGAGAACATCTTAGTGTAGACAATATGAACAAAGCTATTGAAACTGTTAGCGCTGAGCTTAATATTTCAATTCCCGAGTTTACTGTTGCTGGAGAACCATACGGCAGTTTTTTTGCTCATCATTGGTATATTGCTACCAACGATATTGCAAATGCAGAAATATTGCGCAACCGCATTGATGAAAAACTGCGTGAAATAAATGATGATTATGAGGTTGAACGCAATCATGCGTTAAAAGATGTACTGGTAACAGTTTTACCCGAGCATACGTTTATGGATTTTATGCGACATAAAGGAAAAATAGGTGGCCAGCACAAATTCCCCAGGGTATTAAAAGGAAAGATGCTGGAAGAATGGAAAGAGTTTTTGAAATATGAACTAGTAAGTTAATACCAATATCACTTCATTAAATAAGTTTTCTCCAATCTTATAAAGTCGAAAATATTTTTTGTCATTCTGATTTGGAATGATAAAAAATGGTTTTGTTTTCGTTATATTTGTTTTAACAGGTTTTCTCCACGATTCGTCTTGCCAGATTTTATATTTTCCTAAAAACTGTTCAATATGCAAACAAGTGAACTGCTGCAATCATATTTGGTTGACTCGAACACGTGGGATGAGATGTATAAAGATGCTTCCGTAAGAGAGCAATATAAAAAAGTGCTCAACTTTTTGCAGCAACTTTCTATTGAAGAGTTAAATAAAAAAGAAGAGTTAGCTAAAAAACTCTTTATGAGCCAGGGTATTACCTTTACGGTGTACAGCAGTGGCGAAGGCATTGAAAAAATATTTCCCTTTGATATTATTCCCCGCATTATTACAGCATCTGAATGGAATTATATAGAGAAAGGAATTAAGCAACGTTTAAGAGCGCTTAATCTTTTTCTAAAAGATATTTATAGTAACCAGTTTATTATTAATGACGGAATCATTCCGGCAGAGATGATTTACAGTTGCCCGCACTTTTTACGTGAGATGTATAATTTTCCGGTTCCTTACGATCTATACGTTCACATTTCGGGTATCGACCTGATACGTAATAATGATGGTTCTTTTTATATACTGGAAGATAATTTACGTACACCCAGCGGCGTTAGTTATATGTTAGAGAACAGGGAGATAACCAAACGTATCTTCCCGAACTTGTTACCACAGAACAATGTACGCAGCGTAACAGAATACACAAATATCTTACATAGAAATTTAGTATCGCTTTCTCCGCGACAAACCAGCAATCCTACAATAGTTTTATTAACGCCGGGCATTTATAACTCTGCTTATTTTGAACATACAACCTTAGCCAGGTTAATGGGAGTTGAGTTAGTAGAAGGAAGTGACCTGGTAGTAGACAATCATAAAGTGTATATGAAAACTACGCTAGGTTTACAACAGGTTGATGTTATTTACAGAAGAGTGGATGATGACTTTTTAGATCCATTGGTATTTAACCCGAATAGTATTTTGGGGGTTGCCGGTTTAATGAGCGCTTACAGAAGAGGAAATGTTGCAATCGTAAATGCAACAGGTAATGGTGTTGCAGACGATAAAGCTATATACAGTTTTGTACCAGCAATGATCCAATATTATTTGAATGAAGAGCCCATATTAAAGAATGTTCCTACTTATCAGTTAGGCAAACAGGAAGAAAGAGAACATGTATTTGCCAATATAGATAAAATGGTTATCAAAAAAACAAATGAAAGTGGCGGTTATGGTATGCTGATGGGCAATGCAGCAACAGAAAAAGAAATTGATGAGTATAAAGGCCAGGTATTAAAAGATCCAAGACAATTCATTGCGCAGCCGATCATTAGTCTTTCTTCTTCTCCTTGTTATTTGAATGGAGTATTACAGCCACGAAGAGTTGATCTACGGCCTTATGCATTGTGTGGCCCCGATGGAATTGAAATTGTTCCCGGTGGCTTAACAAGAGTGGCATTAAGAGAAGGCTCAATGGTTGTAAACTCTTCTCAAGGCGGTGGAAGTAAAGATACATGGGTGTTGAGCCCGTTAACACATGAAGCAGAGTAATTGTGTCAAACGAGCTGAATACTGCGATGCCGTACAAGTGAGTGACACAACAATGCTAAGCAATGTTATTCGGCTGATGCAAAAAATAAATAACTAAAGAATCATTTTATCACACAAACCTGTTTGAATTTAAATGCTAAGTAGAGTTGCCGATAGTTTATACTGGATGAGTCGCTACATGGAAAGATCGGATGGTCTTTTGCGTATGCTTAAAATCAATTACGCTTCCTCTCAGGATGATGTGCAGGAGTTTTCGTGGAAACCCGTATTAAAGATCTTTTCTCATTTGGAAGAAGATGAGATCAATTCTATTGCCAACAGCACAAAAGATGTATTGCAGTTTATGGTGTTGGAAAAAGAAAACCCTAACTCCGTTTACAGCATTGTTACATTGGCAAGAGAAAATGCAAGAAGCGTGCAAGATCACATCACCAAAGAAATGTGGCAATGCATAAACGACTTTTATCATTTGATGCGGGAAGAGCGTCTTAAATCTTTATTAAGTAATGAAGATCCTATAACGGTACTGGATAGCCTGATTCGGCAAGGCATGCTTTACTTTGGCACAACCGAAGTTACTATGGCAAGGAACGATGGCAAGTCGTTTATTAATATTGGTAAGTATTTGGAAAGAGGGATACAATCAACGGATATTTTAGATGTTAAGTTTAGTGATATTAATTACGATTTTGAAAAAACAGCCGATACTACTTATTGGAAATATTTATTGATGTCTATCTCAGGCTATGAACTTTATTTAAAAACATATCGTAGCGGATTTGATCCAAAGAATGTTGTTGGACAGATTGTGTTAAGTGAGCAATTTCCCCGGTCTGTAGTTTATTGCATCAATCAGTTGCACCGTTATTTTGAACGCCTGAAAAGCGAACGCAATACGCCAGGATTTAATCAAATAGATTTTATGGTGGGTAAGTTTAAGAGCCGTATTAAATTTTCAACTACCGATTCTATTATCCAGGAAGGATTGCATGGTTTTTTACATCAAACAAAATCAGGATTATTGGAGATTGGTAATACATTGAATCATGTGTATTTCGCTTATTCATAATAAGCAAAGACTAAAAGCAAGGCTCTGTGGCTTCAGCGTTCCGCTTTATGCTTAATCAAAAACTAATAAACAACTAAACCAGAATATGCCAAGGTTTATTATACATCATGTAACTAAGTACAGCTACCAGGCTCCCGTAAGAGACAGCGCTAACCAGATCATGCTGTTTCCTATAAAAGATGAAAACCAGGAATTGCTAAATCAACAATTAGTAATAACAGGTTTGCCATCGGTAGAAATATATCGTGATTATTATGGAAATTCTGTTGGTAGCTTTATGACCGTAGAGCCACACAAAGAATTATTAATTGATTCTAAAATTGAAGTAATAACCAGGGAGCGGCCGTTGCCTAGCCAGGAAATACCTACAGATGCGCAATGGAGTTATTTGAAAGAAATACATAACTCCATTATGTTTATCGATTTTTTGAAGACGGAAAACTTCAAGGCAATTGGTGAAATAAAAGCAATAGCAGACAAAGTAGTTTTAAAAGGCTCATCTGTTTTTGCAGTAGTAAATGAACTGAATGAATATGTGTATGAAAGCTTTAAATACATAAAAGGAATAACCAGCATTGAAAGCACATTGGATGAAATATGGACGCTGAAAGCCGGCGTATGCCAGGATTTTGCTCATATACTATTAGAAATGCTTCGCTTGATAAATATTCCTGCACGGTATGTAAGCGGCTATGTTTGTCCACGCAATAAACACTTGCGTGGCGAAGGTGCTACCCATGCGTGGGTAGAAGCGTATATTCCTTTTTATGGTTGGCTTGGCTTTGACCCAACTAATAATTGCGTAGTAAATGATTTGCATGTACGCCTTGCCGTTGGTAAAAATTTTACAGATTGCTCACCGGTAAAAGGAACTTACCGTGGTACAGCGCCGCATACATTGGAGGTTGGCGTTTCTGTTTCTTATGAAGATGGTGTAGCGCCAACTGATATAAGTGCTACATTAAAAGCGCAGGCGCCTGTTGTTACCAACCCTACTACTACTAATTCTTACAGGCGATTTATTGAACAGCAGCAACAACAGCAACAATAACTTATTCGTGTTCGGTTGAAGATTCGGGAAGTATTCTGGTTTCATAACCACAATTGCCACATTTATAAACATGCTCAGGGGCAACAGCGTAGCTTGAAAATAACCAGGTTAAAATAGCTGTAAAGAAATTAGCAGCACCTGGTTTGGCTATATAAGAAAAATCAGCAACACCACATTGCGGACACTTGATCGATTTTAAATATCCTTCGTCGATCAATTTTACCAACCGGCTTGCTTCTTCTGCGTCTTCATTTTTTACTACCAGCTTTATACCACCAATAGCATTGCTTAAGATAGGGTCAATCGTTACAGTATATTCATCCTTTAAATAACATTCTATTCCTTCACTTTGCAGCCTGGTTAAATAAATATTTGCCGAAAAATAATTATCGAAAGATTTTATGGTTACCAGATCCATTTATAAAAGGTAGTATTAATTTATGTTATTAAAAATAAAAAACCTTCCTAATGGAAGGTTTGCCGCATATCTTATTATCAAATTAATTATTTAGCATCAACGGCATTACCAACATCAATACTTCTTCCGATTCATTTTGTTCATTTGGCTTAATAATTCCTGCTTTTGTCGGAGTGCTTAATTCTACTGTGATTTCATCTGTATCAGTAGCACTTAACATTTCAATCAAAAACTTTGCATTGAAAGCAATTTGCAGGTTTTCACCATCGTACTGACAAGCCATACGTTCATTCCCTTCAAAGCTAAAGTCAACATCCTGTGCAGCTAATTGCAATTCGCTGCCACTAATACTTAATGCAACCTGGTTTGTGCTTTTATTACTAAAGATGCTTACGCGGCGTAAGGCGCTTTGAAAATCATTTTTATTTACTAATAATTTGTATGGGTTATCGGAAGGAATCACCACTTTGTAATCAGGAAAACGGGCATCAATTAAACGACAAACCAATTCGGTGCCGCCATGCTTCACAAAAAAATGATTGCTATTGTACGATACGGTTAGTTCATCATCATTATCAGGCAAAGCAGTTTTTAATAAGTTCAAAGGTTTTTTAGGAACAATGAACGTATCATTTTTAGGAGCGCTAACATCTGTTCTGCGATAGCGTACCAAACGGTGAGCATCAGTTGCAACAGTTGTAAAGCCTTTTTTGTCCAACTCAAAGAAAACACCTGTCATTGCAGGACGCAGATCATCGTTACTTACTGCAAACAATGTTTTATTAATAGCAGTAACTAATGCCGATGAACTTACGGTAAAAGAACTGGCATCATCTGCCAAAGGCTCTTTAGGAAAGTTATCGGGGTTTTCACCCATTACTTTATACTTACCGTTATCACTGGTAATTTCAACAGAAAAGTTTTTGTCAATGGTAAAAGTGAGCGGTTGTTCCGCTATGTTTTTTAAGGAGTCCATTAAAATCTTTGCCGGAATACAAACCTTGCCGCTATCCTTCGCTTCAATATCCATGTGAATTTTCATTACCGTTTCCAAATCGGTAGCAACAACCGTTAGCTTGTTTTTTTCAATTTCAAATAAAAAATCTTCCAGAATAGGTAAAACCGTGTTGGCATTAATAACCCCGCTGATCTGTTGCAGTTGTTTAAGCAATGCCGAAGAAGAAACAATAAACTTCATAGTTCAATTAATTTATTAATAGTATCAAAGATAAAATTTAGACGCAAACGAACTCAAGATAACGAATTAATTTAGGCAGGTGTTAATAACTTTTGGATATAGAAATACTGATGACACAGATAAATGCGGATTAGCACAGGTAAGAATAATCAGCACAAATCAGTTAAATCAGCGTTATCTGTGTTTATTTCATTCAAAATTATCCATTACTTTGAGCCATGCTTACACCCAAACAAACGCTGCAAAAAATTAAGCAATATTGCACCTACCAGGAACGCTGCCAAAGCGAAGTAAGAGAAAAGCTATACAGTTACGAACTTTATAAAAATAAAGTAGAAGAAACCATTGCGATTTTAATACAGGAAAATTATTTGAACGAAGAGCGTTTCGCCATACAGTTTGCCGGTGGGCATTTCAGAATAAAACAATGGGGTAAAATAAAAATCAGGTACGCATTAAAGCAAAAGCAAATAAGCGATTATTGTATTAAAAAAGCATTAAAATCAATTGATGAAACTGATTACCTGAAAACAGTAAAAAAACTTTACGATGCAAAACTTAAAACATTAAAAAGCGAGAAAAACATCTTCATTAAAAAAAGAAAATTGCAGGATTACCTTTTACAAAAAGGATTTGAATTAAATAGTATTACTGCGCTTATAAGAGATACGAAAGTACAATAGCCTGCAATTTATAATCAATTAATTCTTTGCTGAAGGATTACGCCAGATTATGATTTGCCAAATCACTTCAGCAGAAAGCAAAAGTGCAATTGAAAATAAGATCGGTCCTGTACCTATTTCCATTAATGCCGCTATGAGTGCAATAAAATAAACACTTACAGGCAACAATAACATTAAACAAAGTCCGCTAATATTAAATGGAATTTTAAACGGCCTTGGTTCATCCGGTGCTTTTATACGAAGCACAATCAAAGAAAGAAATTCATGAAACAATGCAGCCCCATAAAGCGTTACATCAATCACCACCAATTCTTCAAACGACCAAAATATCAGAACACTTACTACCAATGAGCAGATTATAATAGATATATAAGGCGTATTGTATTTAGGATGTAGCTTGCTTAGTTTAGGGCTTAATAACTTGTCATCTGCCATTGCTTTTGGAATACGCGACACCGATAGTAGTACTGTAGAAAATAAACCCAACGTACTTGCCATTCCTCCAATACCAAGCAAAACCCCTAACCATTGTCCGCCAATTGCCTTGCCTAAGGCAGGAAATCCTTCATCTTTTAAAACAGCATAATCTATTCCGGAAGCTTGTGCTGCTATAATTGTAACCAGGTACACAATAAAAATAATCCCGAAAGCAATCCCTATTGATTTTATGTAAGCTTTTATCGGTTTATCAACTTCACCGGCATAAGTAGTAGTATTATCCCATCCTAAAAAATTCCACATAACGGTGTATAATCCCATTCCCAGCGAAGAAAATCCAACATGCTTAAACGACATTGAAGGTATGGTAATATGGGTATGAGGATGTGTAAACACGATAAAAAAGAATGCAAGGAAAGGGACTAAAACAATAACAGTAAGCGCTATTGATATTTTACCTACCGGTAAAATGCCTAAAATATTAATGGCCGCAGAAACCCAAATAATACATAAACAAAGCGGAATCTTGTACACTTGTAATTGCGGGAAAAAGAACGAAGCATATTCTACAAACAATACCGGGTAAATAGCCAAATCAACAAAAGTGTAAAGCCAGGTCCACCATCCTTCATATAATGCCCAACGTTTTCCCAATGCTCTTTTTACCCATTCGTAATAACCACCGTTTACGGGCATCATGCTGTTTAATTCCAACATGGTAAAAATGGTAGGGATATCCCAAAGCAAGGGAACAAGTATCAACAATAACAATGCGGCATGATCTCCTGCATAATACAATAAAGGCTCAATACCATAAGGTCCGCCAGAAACGGTTAAAAAAATTATTGCAGCAAGATGTATTGGCTTTAATTTTTTAGATATTGAAGCGGAGGCTGAGCGCATAAAGAGGTTTAGCAGTCTGCTTATTCATAACAATTTTTAGTTGAGCCTGTGTTATGAATGCTTATTGGTTGGTTTTTTAGTTATTTTGTATTATTAAATTTAACCTAAATATTATAAATAAATAATATTTACGAACTTCTTTCTGAAATAATAAACGAAAAAGATTGTCTCTTATTATAACTACCATACAAACAAATTTGCATTGGGAAAACAAAACGGCTAATCTTCAGATGCTGGAAAATAAGATCAGCACTATTGAAGAAAAGACCGAAATAGTGGTATTGCCTGAAATGTTTAGCACCGGCTTTAGTATGCAACCGCAACCGTTTGCCGAAACAATGGATGGGGAAACAGTGCAATGGATGAAAAGAATAGCTGCAACCAATAAAATAATACTCACCGGAAGCATCATCATAAAAGAAAATGAGAATTATTTTAATCGTTTGATCTGGATGTTACCAAATGGAGAATTGGGTTATTACAATAAGCGCCACTTGTTTGCTTACGGCGATGAACATACACATTATACTGCAGGCAATAAACGTTTAATTGCTTCTGTAAAAGGATGGAAAATAAATCTGCAGATTTGTTATGATCTGCGGTTCCCCGTTTGGGCTCGTCAGCAAATAAACAATGAACCTGAATATGATTTGCTGATATACGTTGCCAATTGGCCAGATAAAAGAATACATGCCTGGAAAACACTGTTATGTGCAAGAGCAATAGAAAACCAGTGCTATGTTGTTGGCGTTAATCGTGTAGGCAATGATGGAAATAATAGTTATCACAGCGGCAATAGCCTGGTAATTGATCCTTTGGGGCAAGTGCTATATCATATGGCCGATGAAGAAGATATTTTTACCATCGCTCTAGAGAAAGAAAGGCTGACAGAAGTTAGAAGCAAATTCCCTTTTTGGAAAGATGCAGATGATTTTAATATTCAGTTATAACTAATTTTAAAACAAATAAAAAACCCTCGCTTAAAAACGAGGGTTTTATTTTTTATAAAGCTTACTTATGCTAAAGTAGCTTCGTGAGTAATGTTAGCATTTAATAATTTTGAAACAGGACAATTTGCTTTTGCATCTGCTACACTTTCATCAAATTTTTCTTTACTGATGCCCGGTATTGTTGCTGTAACAGTTAAATGAGAATCTGTGATGGTTCCATTATCCAATGTTATCTCGCATTTAGTTTCAATACTATCTGCAGTAAAACCGGCTGCATTTAAAACAAAGCTCAATTTCATAGTAAAACATCCTGCGTGAGCAGCTGCTATTAACTCTTCAGGATTAGTACCTACGCCTTCTGCAAAACGTGAGTTAAAAGAGTATTGTGTTTTGTTTAATGTTGTGCTTTGTGTGGTAAGATGTCCGTTACCTTCTTTACCTGTGCCATTCCAAACGGCAGTTGCATTACGTTTCATTTATTTTTATTTTAAGTGTTTAATGAATTCAGTTTCGTTAAAGCCCACCAAAATTACGTTACCGGCTTCAATAACCGGGCGTTTGATAATACTATTATTTTGTTGCATTATTGTTATGGCAGCGGTTTGTGTAGTAGCATTTTCCTGTTCCTGCGGAGTAAGGCTTTTCCAGGTAGTGCTTTTTTTATTTAATAAAAGCTCCCATCCAATTTTTTTACACCAGGCAGATAATTTTTCTTTTGAAATTCCGTCGGACTTATAATTGTGAAAAGAATATTCAATTTTATTTTTCTTTAACCAGTCTTGTGTTTTTTTAATTGTATCACAATTGGGTATTCCATAAACTGTAACCATGTGAAATTTTTCATGTTTAATTAATCAGGAAATTGAGATGAAGGCACTTTTACAAAACCTGTTGATTGAATAATATGCCATTCTTTAAAATCTTGTCTTGCTTCCATCCCAATGCCATCAATAATATGCGTGCGTGTTCTTATACGAACAGGCTTATCAGTATAAAATTCCATATTAGGACGATTCCTGTCCCAATACAATTCATTACAACGTAATGTATCTCCCAATACATTTATGATAACCACACTATCTTTTAAAAAAACCTTGCTCTCCGAGTCTTTGTATTTGGCGTATCGTGCATCCAGCTTACTTTCCAGGCTATCGTGCTCATTAAAAAAATCCACATGAATTGTTTTGGGAAACTCTATATAAGAAACCGTATCCTGCACACGATACATTAATGGACCTGTTAGATTTGCCTTTCTTTTTCCTCCAACAGAATATCTTATAAAAATATTTTTTCCTTCTTCAATTCCAACTTGTTTCCTGTTCAGATCACGTATTTCGGTTTCAGTATTTTCGCAACTCAATAAAAAAAAGCAGCCTACTAAACAGGCTGCAAAAATTTTTATTTTGTATGATGAATGCAATTTCATCTTGCTAAGATATTAATAGTACTTTGCTCTTCTAAACCAAATATCACCAATAGATAATCCGAAACAAATGCGGAATGTTGTTTGACGCAAATTAGTTGTTTGACTACCACGACTCCCAACTTCAAAAGCCAGGTTTAATATAGATACCTGGTTATTATAAGCGCTTCTTCTTAACTGTAATGGAAACGCAGCGCCAAACGTAAACGCATATAATGGCATATCGTTATTGCCAATTTTTATATAATCTTCTCCATAATAAAATCCGGCACGATAGCGTACAAAATTAAAATAGCTTTTATTTAAAGTAGTGGTTGCATCAGCAGGCATATATTCAGCACCGGCACGTATTAACCAACTATTTTGTGTAGAATCTTTTTGTCCGAAATAAGTATAATCACTCCATTGGGTACCTTCATAATCAGCGCCAAATGTCCAGTGATTGTTTTGATAAGAAGCGCCAAACCCCATGGTAGCCGGGTAAGTTATTTTTCCGTTAGTGCTTTTTTCATACACGCTATCAAAATGTGAATACGCTCCCGTAGTTGTATTGTAATAGATAGTTTCTCTCGTTACATCTTCCGTTGCATTTAAGCTTCTTTTTAAATTGCCATAAGCTCCAAGTGTAAGCAAAGAAATTATGCCTTTCTTTTTTTCTTCCGTAGTTGCAAAGTCTTTCTGGTACATTACTCCGCCATCCATGTAAATACTCCCAAAATTTGTATTACTGCTGGAGTTCGATGATTGATAAATAACCGAATCATTTGCAAAACTTAGTTGGGTGTTATAATCTTTATTACCAAACATGTACCCAAAATTAAAACCAATGCTAAATTCTTTTATGCGTAAACCTAACCCTGTATATGCTTTTGTTAAACCGCCAGAGCCTAAATAATTTGTATGAATGCTATCTATTCCAGGTATTCTTTCATACGATGAAATATCATAACTAATTTTTGTTTCGGGCTTCAATCCAAATGTAGCACCCAGGGTTATTCCTTTTTTATTTGCTTTTTTTAACGCAATAGGAAATCCTAATTGCATATAAGAAAACAATAAGTTGGTAGATGTATAATTTTGTACTGTACCCCGATCTTTAAGTGTATTAATATCAGCTTCGGCAGAAACATCATAAATAGTGCTGTATATACTTCCATAACTGGCAGGGTTTACCGAATTCAGGGATTGATAGTTAAGGTAGCCTGCAGCAATGCCACCCATCGACCTTAATGAAATGCTTCGATTAGGTGCAATATCACCTAGTCCATAGCGTGAGTAAGGTGAATTATCCTGGGAAAAAGCACAAGTGCAGATAAGTAAAGTAAGAACCAATCCTATAAATCTCATATTAGCTGTTATTGGCCTCACTTAAAGCGTAAAGCCCTTTGAATAAAAAATTTGGGTCTGCAAATATCTTGTTTTTAAAGCGATGGGCAAAATAGCCTGAATTACCGCCGGTTAAAACAGCGTTAAAGTTCCCATATTTACTTTGGTAATATTCAATAAAACCATCCATTTCGTAAGCCATTCCTGCAATTACGCCGCTCTGAAGGTTTGTTTTGGTATCGTAAGCAACTACAGGAAAAGACCAATCTGCCTGCACCAACGGCAATAAAGCAGTGTGTTCATGCATCGATTTAAAGCGCATATCCATACCGGGTGATATAGCTCCGCCTAAAAATTGATGGTACTGGTTAATGAAATTATACGTGATACAACTACCCAAACCAATCACTAAATTGTTTTTTTTAGGAAAATAATGGGCGGCGGCGGCGGCTAGTGCTAACCTATCGGCGCCAATAGTTTCGGGTTTGCCAATACCATTGGTTGTAAAATTTAATTTGGTTTGATGTGATAGCTTATGAAAATCGGTTTGCTCTGCTAAAGTTTTTTCGATTGCACTATTATGTTTTATAACAGAAGATAAAATACTTTTTTGCGGCTTTATTTTTTTCAACAAAGATTTAATGGTAGTAGTATCATCATTTTCTAAAATATCTTCTTCTAAAAAATTGTCGTCGTCAAATACTGCGTACTTTAAACGGCTGTTTCCAAAATCAAAACAAATAGTTTTTTTCATGATTAAATCTTATAAATCAAATCCTTTTAGATCTTTAAAATGACCATTTAATTGTATCCGGTTCTTTAATGTTTCCATCTCTGCCACTACCGGTAAAACCTGTGCCAGGTGCTGTTTGAGGTATTCTTCTCTTTGAGATTCAAAAAACAAACCCAACAGTTCATATTCCTGAGTAAGCGATAATCCTGCATGATGTGCTACGTCGTAACTTAGCAATTCATCATCAGGCTTTTTAAAATCTTTCGACACATTTAAGGCAGCATGTAATTGTTTAATACCATTTACAACAGCCATCATCAATTTTACATTGGGCTTAATATTATTATCAGGATATGTAACAATAGCCCCGCTATATAATTTATCTGGAACATCCTTTAATGTTTCTAAAATGCGAAAAACTTTTGTGCCCCTGGTTTTAATATCCATTTCACCATTATCATATTCTTTAGTTATCTCCACCAGTTCTACCAAGGTACCTATTTCATTTACATGACTATCAATAACTGTAGGAATACCAAACGGTTTTTTCATTTCCTTACACTCGTTTATCAATTGTTTATAACGAGGTTCAAAAATGTGGAGGTTTAAATCTTCTCCCGGGTAAACCACAATGCCTAAAGGAAATATTGGAATAAAATTCGTCATTCGCCTGAACTATGATTTTCTGATTTATTGATTCACCTTATTGCGTTTTGCTCTGTAAAAAACGCAACCACAAATAAAATTCAATAATTTGGAATTTTGATTTTTTAATTTTGTTTTATGTGGGATGAATATCTTAAACAAATAAAAGCCGGTAATGTTAAAACGCTTGCCCGTTGCATTTCATTAATTGAAAATGAAACGGCGGGTTACGAAGCGTTTTTAGAGAAATTGCCAACTAGGCATATTCCGGTTATTGGAATTACAGGACCACCCGGCGCCGGAAAAAGCACTTTGACAGATGCGCTAATTGCTGAAATGATCAGTGAAAATAAAAAAGTAGGGGTGCTTTGCATAGATCCTTCATCGCCATTTAATTTAGGCGCTTTGCTGGGCGACAGAATACGCATGAGCACATGGTATAACAATCCAAATGTATTTATTCGTTCATTAGCAACAAGAGGGTCGCTTGGGGGCTTACATCCTAAAATCATCGAGCTTACTGATCTTTTAAAAGCATCCATTTTTGATTACATAATTATTGAAACCGTTGGTGTAGGGCAAAGTGAAATTGAAATTGCCGGGTTAGCTGACGCAACTGTTGTGGTGGTTGTACCCGAAGCCGGCGATGAAATTCAAAACATGAAATCAGGCTTAATGGAAATTGCCAATTTGTTTGTAGTAAACAAGGGCGATAGACCTGGCGCTGATGAGTTTGTAAAAAATCTGCGTTTAATGTTAGCACCTGCATTTCACCGGCAAACAACACCGGTGCCTGTTATCAAAACAGCTGCATTACAAAAACAAGGTATCAATGAATTGTTTACAGCCATAAAAATTCATTTGAACGAACATCAAGACAATCCAAAACATTTTTGGTTACTTGCAGAAAAAGCGTACTATCTCATTCAACGTAAAAAAATGAAAAGAATTAATAAAGAAGAATTAAAAACTAAAATTGAAGAAGCAGGAGAAAATTTCAACCTGTACAAATTCATTAAAGACTATTAAGCCTCATTGCCATTGCTTTTCCACCAGCGATAACCAATAACACCAACTATTACAAAAGGCGCAGCCATCAGATAAAGTATACCGCTATTCATTCCCTTTGCAGGTTTTTCGCCCATTTGTGCTGCTGTTTTAGCACAGATAGAACATTGGGCACTTGCAGTATTAATGCAGAAAAAAGTAAATAATATAATGAGGAGTTTTTTCATTATTGCTGCACAAAGTTAACGGATAAATTACAACATAAAACTCTACCTACTTTGTACCTCTGAGAGAAACCTGAATTTTAACGATAGAGTAGTGTGCAAAAAATATATCTTCACTAAAACTAATACAGTGAAAAAAATAGTACTTCTCTTTTCCCTTGCCATTATCACCACAAAAGACTTTGCGCAAAAAACAGCAGTTAACGGTTGGCAACTGCTCGATTTTAAAAAAGATAGTTTTTACGGGATCAGCTTAAACCAGGCCTATCAATTCTTAAAAGAAAAAAATATAAAAAGCACCACAGTAATTGTGGGCGTATTAGATAGCGGTATAGATACAACACACGAAGATTTAAAAGCTGTATTATGGCATAACCCAAAAGAAATCCCCGGTAATAAAAAAGATGAAGACAAGAATGGTTATGTAGATGATTATTTTGGCTGGAATTTTTTAGGTAATTCCGATGGAAGAAATGTAATGTCTAACAGTAGTGAGTGGATACGAGTGTATTGGAGATATAAATCGAAGTTTGAAGGAAAACAGATTGATGCAGCTAAACTTTCTCAACAAGAAAATTACGAATATTCGCTTTGGCAAAAAGCAAAAAGTGGTGTGTTTGCAAGTGCGCCATCAAACGGAAAGCTGGACACCTTACACGATTATTTAGCATCAGTGCTTTTCTGCGACAGTGTTATTAAAAAACGCTTTGATACAGAAGAATATTCCTTAAAAGATCTGAATGAATGGAAACCAAAAGGAGAAAGAGAAAAAACCATCAAAGAATACATACAAAATATATTCAAAAATTTTGACATGGCTGATGTAAAAAATACATTTGTTGTAAGCAGTGTGAAAGATTACGTAATTAGCGAAGAAAGAAAAGCAGATGGAATAAAAAATCATCCATCATCTGAAAGAGAAACTATAAGCGGCGACGACCCAACTGATGCTTCCAAAAAATTTTATGGCAACAGTGATGTATTTGCGAATGACGGCATGCACGGAACACATGTATCTGGGATAATTGCGGCAGTTCGCAATAATAATATTGGAATGGATGGTATTGCCGATAATGTAAAAATTATGATGGTGCGAACTACACCCGAAGGTGATGAGGTAGATAAAGACATTGCCATGGGCATTTATTATGCTGTTAATAATGGAGCGAAAGTTATTAATATGAGCTTTGGAAAAAGCTTAAGTCCTGATAAAAAGATGATAGACGATGCCGTTAAATATGCTTTAAGTAAAGATGTGTTACTAGTACAGGGCGCCGGCAACAGCAAACGAAACATAAATGCTTTTGATAACTTTCCCAACCCTAAATATTTATTTACCGATTCAACTGCGTCTAACTGGATCACAGTAGGGGCAAGCGATTGCAACGGACAGGCTGCAGATTTTAGTAATTATGGAGATAAGATCGTAGATGTATTTGCACCCGGTGTTGCCATTTATTCAAGCACCCCTAAAAATAAATACATGAGCTGGGATGGAACCAGTATGGCCACACCAATGGTTGCAGGGCTGGCAGCTTTGTTACGCAGTTATTTTCCTCAATTGTCTGCTATCGACATTAAAAGCATAATTGAAAGATCTGTGGTTAAACCCACAACCGAAACAACTATACCCGGAACCGGCGATAAAGCATATATGGATAAGTTATGCATCAGCGGAGGTATTATTAATGCTTATGAAGCAGTGAAGCTGGCATACAGTTGGAAAAAATAATGATAAACAACTAAATTCATAATTATGAAATACATACTTATTTTATTTTCTTCAACCATTTTATTTTCCTGCAATTGGTTTAAGGAAAAAGGAAAACAAACAGTAAATAAAACGGGCGAAGTTGTTGCTAAAGCTGGCGCAGAATTAGCCGATGGAATGTCGAAAGGAGTAGAAAAAACCTTTAGTACGCAAGCAATACTTTCTGAAGAATTGATAAAACAAGGATTAAAGGCAGGAAAATAATTATAAATAGTTCCGATAGTACAACAGATAATGTTCTATCTGTGTATTTAATTTTCGACAATAACTTTAATAAAAAAGTAACCTTAAAAGTTTTTGATGAAGATGGACAGGAATATGGCAGGATCACACAATTAATAAATGGAGAAAAAAACGAAGCAAAATATGTTGATTTTGTTTTTGATAAACGAACCAATATTGATGGTAAAGGAAAAGTAAGCTTTGAATAATACCAATGCGCATCTGGTCACTACATCCTAAATATCTTGATACAAAAGGCCTGGTTGCTTTATGGAGGGAAACCTTATTGGCAAAACATGTGTTGGAAGGAAAAACAAAGGGCTACAAAAACCATCCACAGCTAAACAGGTTTAAAGCATATCCAAATCCTCTTCATGCAATAAATTATTATCTCTCCGAAGTATACAATGAAGCAACAGCAAGAAATTACAATTTCAGCAAAGAAAAAATTGATTGGACCTTTAAACCCTGTACACTAACTGTAACAAAAGGCCAGTTTGAGTATGAAGCCAAGCACCTCTTTAATAAACTTAAGCTACGCGACAAAAAGAAATACAAGGAAGTAAAAGCACAAACTAACCTACAGGCACACCCTATTTTTAAAATAATAAAGGGCGATATTGAAGAATGGGAAATTCTATAATGGTTATCATATAAAATATAGCTTATATAGAAAAGTATACCCTGCTAAAAAATCACGTTTCTATTATATGATGCATGCTCATAAGAGCATAAAAAATCATAACTTCATTGATATCTAAGTGAAACAATAATATGAAGTCATTTTGGACAAGAACAATTTTTCAAAGAGCGTTTCAATCCAAAAGCACGGAAGAACAAAAAGAGTATTCTAATTATGAAAAAGCAAAGCGTTACCGGGAGTCTGTAATTACTATTAACAGGCACATTAAAGATTTTTTCCTGGTTTTGCTCGGCATCTTCTCTGCCTCTTTTGGGTTTAAAGGTTTTTTATTAACCAATCACTTTATTGATGGTGGTGCTACCGGCATTTCATTATTAATATCTGCATTAACCAAAATACCACTTTATATATTGATCATTTGCGTTAATATTCCTTTCATCTTGCTTGCGTACAAAACAATGGGAAAGCAATTTGCTATTAAAACAGCATTGTCTATTACAGGTTTGGCGGTTTGTTTGGCAACAATAAACTTTCCTAATGTTACAAACGATAGCTTATTAGTAGCAGTTTTCGGCGGTTTTTTTCTAGGTGCAGGTATCGGTTTTGCCGTACGTGGCGGTGCTGTTATTGACGGCACAGAGGTATTTGCCATTTATATAAGTCGTAAGTATGGCACCACTATTGGCGATGTAATTATTTTTATCAATGTAATTATTTTCTCAGCTGCGGCCTATTTTTTAAGTGTTGAAATAGCCATGTATTCAATGATAACCTATCTCACCGCATCTAAAACATTAGATTTTTTGGTTGAAGGTATTGAAGAATACATTGGTGTAACGATCGTTTCCACCCACAACGAAGAAATAAGACAAATGATAATAAACAAAATAGGAAGGGGGGTAACAGTGTACAGCGGTAAACGCGGCTATGGCAAAAGCGGCGAAACAAGAGAAATAGATATTATTTACACTGTTATTACACGTTTAGAATTAAACAAGCTCAATGTTGAAATAAAAAAGATAGACCCCAATGCTTTTGTAGTAATGAATAGCGTAAAAGATACTAAAGGTGGTATGATTAAAAAGCGCCCGTTAAAACATTAATTAATATCGTTGTGTCCACCCGGAAGCTATCGGGTCGCTTTAATAACCCTACTGTTATTTATCTTTTATTGAAGCGGAGAAAACCCTCACTCAGATACAGAATACTCAAGTTTTTCTCTATGCTCACCGCGACTCTGTAAGAAAACATTTATTTTTATCAAATGAAAAACAACCGTTGCTACCAATTTTTTTTCGTTCTGCTTTTACTTTTACCGCTAAAAATATTTGCCCAACAATTACCTGATATTACAGGACTTTGGAAGGGTGAACTATATGATGATACTACTCAAAAATATATTCCATATGATTTAGCCATTAGTGAAGAAAAGGGAAAGTTAACCGGTTATTCGTATGCGGTATTCAAAACCGACAGTACTACTGAATATGGTTTAAAGGAAATTAAAGTAAAAAGAAAAGATGATAAAATTATTATTGAAGATGTAGACCTTATTGCTGATAGCTATACTATTGCACCTTCAAAAAGGGTAAAGAAGCTTTTAACGCTCAAATTAGAGATCAAAGATTCTATTATGATAATGAGCGGTAGTTGGAAAACCAATTGGACCAAAGAATATTGGCCTGTTACCGGAACTGTTCGGGTGCAACGGAAAAACGATTCATGGAAAGAAGAGCCGATGTTGAAGAAATTAGGTGAAATGAAGTTATCCAACGATCTATCTTTTTTGCCTGAGCAAGAAAAAAAAGAATTAGCTGCCAACGCCAGCCCTGTAGTTAAAAAAGATATAACAATTACGGACACCCGAAATAAAAAAGAAAAGAAAGAACCTGTTAACGATTCTTCTACTGTTGCAGAAACTAAACCGGTTAAGAAAGAAAAAAAGCCCACTACAATCACTCAAAAAGATTCAACAGAATTTGCAATTGTAAAGCCTGCTAAAAAAGAGAAAAAAACAGACAAGCCTGTCGTTCAAAAAGAAAAAGCAAAAGAAGAAACAAAACAACCTACTGTTGCTAAAAAAGAAATTGTTGTAGAAAAGCCCGTTGTTGCAGCAGCTGATGCTAATAAAAGAAAAACAGCTACTATCCGAACTATTGAATACAATACAGATAGTTTATTATTTACCGTATATGATAATGGTATTGTTGATGGCGATACAGTAAGCATTTTAATGAATGGAAATCTTATATTCTCTAAAGAAGGCTTGAGTGATAAGGGTACTTCAAAAACCATTTATACAAAGGATATTCCGGATTCTTTATCGTTGGTATTATATGCTGAAAGCCTGGGAAGCATTCCGCCAAATACAGGGCTATTGGTAATTAAAGACGGTAAAGCACGGTATGAAGTTTACTTTAGTGCCGATCTTGAACACAATGCGGCAATTATATTACGAAGAAAAAAAGGATGATAATAGAACGCAGGTTTTTATGATAAAAGTGCATCTATCTTTTTAGCCAGCTGTCTGTCCTTATCGGTTACAATATCTCCGGCATCATGTGTGGAAAGTTGTATTTCAACCCTGTTCCAAACATTTGTCCATAACGGATGATGATCCATTTTTTCCGCCTCAATGGCAACTCTTGTCATAAATGCAAAAGCTTCAGAAAAATTTTTGAACTCGAATTTTTTATATAATGTATTATTTTCTTCTGTCCACATAAAATAAAGATTAGAAATTATAGATTACAAATTCATATTGATAATAGTAATTGGATCTAAAATATAAGATGTTGTTTGTTCTTTATTTTTTCGTTCGTCATTTCGGTAACCAATTGTACGCCCGGCAAAGATCTTATAGATTGTATCAAATTTTTTAATTCTTCTTCGATTACTTCATCACCGCAGAGTAGCCATAAAAAATCCAGGTGTTTAAATTCAGGCAACAAATATTCCCCATCAAATTGATTGTTGTATAAATAATGTTTCAACGACGAAGCCGGAACCGCATATTCATAAATAGAAAAAAAATACGTACGCTGTTTTTTGGCTAGCTGTATTTCAATATCGGTGTTCAATCTAAATTTAAAGCCCAATACCTGGTTCAATTGCCAGCTAAACTGGTAATCTTTAATAGGCGCAACAATGCCCAGCAGATGGGTCCCTTCAAAAAACTCTTCTGCCAACGCTTCGTTATCTATTTTTAGTTTGCTGGTCGCCATGTTCACAAAGTTAGCAGCTATGTTGCCACAAATGCACTAATATTAAATGTTTTATTCGTGTCAATTCGTGCATTAGCGGCATATAATCTCTTTCGCAAATCGTAACTTATAAACCATTCATTAGCGTTAATTTTGCACCCTTGACAAAAAAGCTAAACATAGCGTTAGTAGGAAATCCCAATAGCGGCAAAACATCTTTATTTAACTCGCTTACCGGCCTAAACCAAAAAGTAGGGAATTTCCCAGGCGTAACCGTTGATAAAAAAACCGGCTCTTGTCGCATTTCCGAAAATCTTACCGCCAATATTATTGATCTGCCGGGCACATACAGCCTATATCCCAAGCGTGCCGATGAATGGGTAGCTTATAAGGTTTTAATTGGTCAGGATAAAGAAGTAAAGCCCGATATGGTTTTATTGGTTGCTGATGCTTCTAACCTCAAACGCAACTTATTATTTTGCTCGCAGATAATCGACTTTAAAATTCCGGTAGTTGTTGCTCTTACCATGATGGACATTGCAGCAAAAAAAGAAACGCAAATAGATATTGCCGGATTAGAAAGAGAATTGGGGGTTGCAATTATCCCCGTTAATCCAAGGAAAAACAAAGGGCTGGGGCAGTTAAAAAAAGCCATCGAGTTTTCTTCCGAAAATTTGCACAACGCCATTCCAAGAGATTTTATTGACATAGATGCTTTGGCATTGCAACCAGTAGAAGAAGTAAAGAAGATAATTCCACACATCAGCAATTACGCAGCAGTTCATTATTTGATAAACCACGAAAATTTTGAATTAAATGCTACGCTGCAAAATCAAATTGAACAAATTGAGATCGATAATAAATTCAATCCAACAAAAACACAGGCAGATGAAATTATAATGCGCTATGGTCGTATTAAACACATCATGCAACAAACGGTTATTGAAACCGATCCCCTCAAAAAAACATTGTTCACAGAAAAGCTGGATAATATTTTACTACATCGCACCTGGGGTTATATAATATTATTAGCCGTTTTGTTTTTATTGTTTCAAAGTGTTTTCTGGATAGCACAATACCCAATGGATTTCATAGAATGGAGTTTTGGACAAGCCAGCGGATGGCTTACCAATGTTTTACCGGAAGGATGGTTCAGCGATCTATTGGTTAACGGTGTTGTTGCAGGATTAAGCGGCATTATTGTTTTTGTACCGCAAATTATGATACTGTTTGGCATCATTACGTTATTGGAAGATACCGGTTATATGGCACGTATTGGATTTCTTACGGACAGGCTTATGCGAAAAGTTGGACTCAACGGAAAAAGTGTAATGCCAATGATCAGCGGCTTTGCCTGTGCTGTGCCTGCTATCATGAGTGCCAGAAGTATTGAAAATAAAAAAGAGCGCTTACTTACCATAATGATAACGCCTTTAATGAGCTGTAGCGCACGACTCCCGGTTTACACCATTTTGATTTCGCTTGTAATTCCATCTAAATTATATTTTGGTTTTTTAAGCTTACAGGGTTTAGTAATGATGGCGCTTTATTTACTCGGTACAGTAATGGCGCTAATTGTAGCTTATGTAATGAAGTGGTTCATCAAAATAAAAGAGAAAAGTTTTTTCATATTGGAACTTCCAATTTACCGCAGTCCACGTTGGAAAAACGTTGGATTTACCATGATAGAAAAGGCAAAAATATTTTTAGTAGATGCCGGAAAAGTGATAATGGTAATAAGCTTATTGTTATGGGTGCTCAGTACCTACGGTCCAAAAAATAAAATGAGCGCAGTTACACAACAGTATACACAACTAACAAAACAACATCCGCAACAAGCCGCCGAAATAGATAAAGAATATAAAACTGCATTGCTCGAAAATTCTTACGCAGGTTCACTAGGCAAAGCAATTGAACCCATAATACAACCATTGGGCTACGATTGGAAAATTGGCATTGCACTTATTACATCCTTTGCTGCTCGTGAAGTTTTTGTGGGTACTATGGCTACTCTATACAGCGTTGGCAATAGCGATGATGATAACAGTACTACGCTTACACAAAAAATGAGAGCCGCTGTAAAAAAAGACGGGAGCAAAGTTTACACACTCGCTACAGGTTTATCGCTTTTGGTTTTTTATGTGTTAGCCATGCAATGTATGAGTACCCTTGCTATTGTAAAACGTGAAACCCGTAGCTGGAAATGGCCCGCTGTACAACTTGTTTACATGACAAGCCTGGCTTATGTTCTAAGCTGGGTGACGTACGTAATTTTTAATTAATTTTTTTGTACCTGCATTTGTTCCCTGGTTAAACATCGTGGAGTTTATCCTGAGGTACGAAGGATCACATTTCTTTCATCGGCATTACTACTATTAAACTTTAATTACTTTTTGTTCTGCCAATTAAAACAAATCATATGAATTAAGATAGTGTTCACCCGTACAATCAGTATCATCAGCGTTTCTATCAATATCATTATCTTTATTCTGCTAATATCTAATTAATGAGAGCACTACTACTTACTTTATTCTTACTTCCTTTCACTGTTTTTTCGCAAGATCTTATTGGTATCTGGACGGGTACCTTATCAACCTCTCAACAAAAGCTTCCTTATGAAATAGCTTTTTTTGAAGACAGCGGGAAAATCGTTGCGTATTCATACATCAGTTTTAGTATAAAAAATTCAGAAGAGGTTGCTTTAAAAAAACTCACCATCAGTGAAGATGACGGCAAAATAATCACAGAAGATAAAGACTTGGTTTATGATACTTACAAAACAGATGCTCCAAAAAAAATAAAACAGGTAGATGAACTTTCTTTTAAAGAAGATGGTAAAATGTTAAAAGGAAATTTTTCTGTAAAGCGTGTAATGGATCTAAAACCTATCGGCGGGCAAATATCATTGCAAAAGACCGACAATCCTGATACATCAAAACTATATGCTAAACTATTAGAATTGAATTTAGCTAATTCATTATCATTTAAAACACAAAAAAAATTAGATGATAAAGTTGAGATAGCAGATATTCCTAAACCCGATACAACAACACAGACCATTGTACAAAAAACAATGCCTGAAATAAAACCGATCACGCTTCCCCCGGTAGAGAAAAAAGATACTACCGAAATTGTTGTAGCACCGCCAAAAGAAGAACCAATACCACAACCTGTTACCGAGATTACAAAACCAATTGATACTACCACCAAACCAATAGATAAAACAATTGCAATAAACAAACCAACGCCTTCACCTGTCACAAAACCGGTTGATACCGTTGCAAAAGTTGATAAGTCGGTAGCAGCAAATAAACCAACTATACCTCCAGTTCAAAAACCTGTTGCGACAACACCCAAGCCAATTGTTGTTACAAAACCTCAAGCGCCACCGCCGGTTGCTGTACAAAAACCTGCGCCAGTTACACCCAAACCGGTTGCTCCTAAGCCACAACCGGCAATTGCTAAACCAACTCTGCCGGTTACTCCACCACCTGTTGTAGCAAAACCACCTGCACCAAAACCTCAACCAATATTTGTTCCGGTTGGTTCGGCAAAAGATATTGCGAAACGAACTATTGAAAATATTTCAACCCTATACTTTACTTCGGATAGCGTTACCATTACTTTGTATGATAACGGTTATGTAGATGGTGATACTGTAAGTGTATTATTAAACGGGAATGTTATTATGGGAAAAGAAGGTTTAAGTACAAAACCTGTTACTAAAACCATTTATACGACCGATGTTGGCGACTCTATGCAAATTGTGATGTATGCCGAAAACCTCGGAACAATACCACCCAATACCGGCGTATTAATTTTATTAGATGGTAAAAAAAGATATGAAGTACGCTTCTCCGGCGACCTTACAAAAAATGCAGCGATTACATTAAGGAGAAGAAAGGAGGGAGAGTAATATTTATTCTTCTCTCTTCTCCGGTCTCATTTGTGGAAAGAACAATACATCTTGTATCGATGGCTGGTTCACCAGCAACATACATAAACGATCAATTCCAAAACCAATACCTGCGGTGGGTGGCATACCATATTCCAGTGCACGTAAAAAATCATAATCAATAAACATGGCTTCATCATCACCTCGTTCCATTAATTTAATTTGGTCTTCAAAACGTTCACGCTGGTCGATAGGGTCATTCAATTCACTGTAAGCATTGGCAATTTCTTTGCCATTTATGATCAACTCAAAACGCTCTACCAGGCCGGGTTTGCTGCGGTGCTTTTTGGTAAGCGGGCTCATCTCTACCGGGTAATCTGTAATAAATGTTGGTTGTATGTAATGATGTTCACATTTTTCTCCAAATATCTCATCTATCAGTTTTCCCTTGCCCCATTTGGCATCTGCATGTATGCCTAACTGTTGGCAAACAGTTCTTACCCCCTCTTCTTCCATTTCTGATAGATCAAAACCGGTATGTTCTTTAATAGCATCCAATATGCTGATCCTTTTATACGGCGCTTTAAAGTTTATTTCCTTATCACCGTTGATTGCAGTAGCTGTACCATTGGTTGCTATGGCGGCTTTTTCTAATAATTGCTCAGTAGTGTCCATCATCCATTCATAATCTTTATACGCCACATAAAATTCCAGGATAGTAAACTCAGGATTATGTGTTCTGTCCATCCCTTCATTACGAAAGTTGCGACTGAATTCATATACCCACTCAAATCCACCAACTATTAAGCGTTTTAAATATAATTCGTTTGCAATACGCAAATACATTGGAATATCTAATGCATTATGATGTGTAATAAACGGGCGTGCTGCAGCACCACCGGGAATGCTTTGCAAAACCGGCGTATCAACTTCCAATGCTCCTTGCTCATTTAAAAAATCACGAATGGAATTAACCATTTTTGTACGTTTTACAAAAACATCTTTCACACCGGGGTTTACAATTAAGTCTGCGTAACGTTGTCGATAACGAAACTCAGGATCGGTTACTTCATCAAAAGCTTCACCATCTTTTTCTTTTACTACCGGTAGCGGGTGTAGTGATTTTGCCAGTAATGAAAACTCTTTTACATGAATAGATGTTTCGCCGGTTTTGGTGGTAAACACATACCCTTTAATGCCAATAATATCACCAATGTCCAATAGTTTTTTCCAAACGATTTGATACAACGTTTTATCATCTGTCAGGCAAATTTCATCTTGCTTAATATATACCTGTATTTTACCTGAAGCATCTTGTATCACAGCAAAGTTGGCTTTACCCATATCACGAATACTCATGATACGTCCGGCAATACATACATCTGCAAACTGATCTTTGTTTTCTTCGCCTTTATAGTTTTGTTTGATTATTGCAGCAGAGCTATTAACAGGGTATAATGCGGCGGGATAAGCATCAATTCCTAATTTTTTTAATTCTTCTAATTTTTCCCTGCGAATAATTTCCTGTTCGGATAAATGTGAACTCATAAAGGCTTTTAATAAATTTTTGCAAAGATAATTGTTTGATGCCGGATGCCTGATATTCGATACCAGTACTGCTTAATTTGGAGCTTGTTCAATAATGGTATGCCGTACAAGGGAGTGACACAAGAATGTATAATAGTAGCAGAAATGCCTGTTCCATTATCACTAAAATGTAATTTTAAGTACGCTGACCAACTATGTTGTATATATTGATTATTTTTGCAACGTTGAATTATGAAATTTGAGAAGATACATAATAAAGGTCAGGCGCAGTTGTTCAGGAATCAATACCTCGAATACCTCACTAAAACGCATCCGCTGGTAATTTGGGGAATGTATATACCTATTATTGGTTTTATGTTATACCATAGCGCTGCAGCGCTGCAATTGAATGTGTGGCAAATTTTAGCAGCGTTTTTTGGCGGCATGTTTTTCTGGACGTTTTTTGAATACATTATGCACCGATTTGCTTTTCACCTGGTGGCAGAAAGTGAGCGTGCCCGTAAAATTGTGTATGTAATGCATGGCAATCATCATGAATATCCTCGTGATAAAGAGCGTTTATTTATGCCTCCGGTTCCAAGTATTATTCTGGCTTCTATTATTTTTTCAGCAATGTTTTTTATTGCTTCGCTTTGGGGTGGCAGCATTTATGTGTTTTCTTTCTTTCCCGGTTTTATGTTAGGCTATTTAATGTATGGCACAATGCACTACGCCATTCATGCCTGGAACCCTCCTTATAAATGGATGAAGCCTTTGTGGCGTAACCATCACCTGCATCATTATAAAAACGATCACCAGGGATTTGGCGTTAGCACTACTATTTGGGATCGCGTTTTTGGTACCATGTTCGATCTATCTAAAGAAAAAGAAGATAAAGAGAAAGTGCGTGAGCTGATGTACGAAAGAAAATAACTTTTACCATTTTTCATCTTCGTTTATATCATCTTTCTGCTTGAATTGTTTTCGGGTTTCTATTTTTTGTAATTGTCTTTCTATTATTAAGTCTGCTATAATATTACCTGCATCGGTAGTTTCATTTTGTTGTAAAAGCTGCTTAATTTTTGCTTCGCTGATGTCTATTCTGTACAATAATGTTACGAGCTTTTCGAAATTGTGTTGTACAAGATAGTTTATATGTTGCGTCAATGCTTGCTTGAGTTCTTCAAAAGAAAGATCTTCCGAAAGGTTTATTTCGGCATACGTGTTCAGTGATTTTATCAGGTCCGTACTCATTAATTAAATTTTTCCATAACGCCTAAGCTGAATAGCGCAAAATCATATTTCACAGGATCTTGTTTATCGAAAATACGTAGTTGCTGTGTTAGTTCCAATGCTGCCTGCCAATCGGTTTGTTTGCGTTGCAGTAGTTTAAAATGCCTGGCAACTCTTGCTACATGCACATCTACCGGGCAAATTAATTGCGAAGGTGAAATATTTTTCCAAATCCCAAAGTCAACGCCTTTGTTATCGTTACGTACCATCCACCTTAAAAACATATTTAATCGCTTACACGTAGAATTCTTTTGTGGAGATGCTATGTGCTTTTGTGTTCGTGTCGGATGATCTTCTAGCGAAAAAAAGTAATTATAAAACCCGTTTAAAGCATTTTCAATTGTTGTATCGTTTTTCTTCATCCACTTTGTAAACGCTGTTTCTAAGGATGAATGCTTTGAATAATGCTGATGTAAAAATTCAATAAAATAAAGAAGGTCGGTAGTATTGAATGTGCGATGCTTGAATTTTAAAAGTGATTTTAATTTGTTAGCATCATTACTCAAACAAAATTCATGTGGAGCATTGTCCATTAAGGCCAATAGCTCTTTACTTTTATTAATGATGGTTGTTCGATTGCCCCATGCAAAAACGGCTGCAAAAAAACCCGCGATCTCTATATCTTGTTTTTTAGTAAATGAATGTGGAATAGAAATAGGATCTTTCGAAATAAAAAAAGGCTGATTGTATTCATCAACCTTTTTATTTAAAAAATCTATTAGATCCTTTGTTTGCATTTAGCCTATTGCTTGTTGTAAATCTTCAATTAGATCATCAACATCTTCAACACCAACACTAAGCCTTATTAAGCTATCCGACAAGCCGTTCTTAATTCTTTCTTCTCTTGGTATAGAAGCATGCGTCATAGTTGCAGGATGATTAATTAACGATTCAACACCGCCCAAACTTTCTGCCAATGCAAATATTTTTGTTGATGACAACACTTTGTTTGCAGCTTCAATGCTTTCATCTTTTAAAACAAAACTTATCATGCCGCCAAAACCACGCATTTGTTTTTTAGCAATAGCGTAATTAGGATGATCTTCAAATCCACACCAATACACTTTTGCAACCTTTGTATTGCTTCGTAAATAATGTGCAATCTTTTCGCCGTTCTCGCAATGACGCTGCATGCGCAGGTGTAAGGTCTTTATTCCACGCAAAGCTAAAAAGCAATCCATCGGACCCGGTACAGCGCCGCTGCTTTTTTGAATAAAATATAATTTTTCTCTAAGTGCCGTATCATTCATCATTAAGCATCCCTGTATAACATCACTATGCCCGGCAATGTACTTGGTAACGGAGTGCATTACAATATCAGCTCCCAAATCCAAAGGATTTTGTAAATAGGGCGATGCGAATGTATTGTCGACCGCCACTATAATTTTATTTGCCTTTGCAATGTTTACTACCGCCTCAATATCTATTATACTTAATAGCGGGTTGGTGGGAGTTTCAATCCAAATTAATTTTGTTTTTTGTGTAATGGCGTTTTTAATATTGCTTGCATCCGAGGCATCAACATACTTAAATGAAATGCCAAAGTTTTCAAACAACTTGGTAAACAAACGATAAGTACCGCCATACAAATCGTTGCCGGTTACCACTTCATCACCGGCGGATAATAATTTTAAAACAGCGTCTGTTGCTGCAACACCACTACTAAAAGCTAAGCCATATTTACCATTTTCAATTACTGCAAACGCATCTTCCAGGGCTTTGCGGGTTGGGTTTTGTGAACGGGCGTATTCATATCCTTTATTTTTACCCGGGGCTTCCTGTACGTAAGTAGAAGTTTGGTAAATAGGTGTCATTATAGCGCCGGTAGAAGGATCTGGCTCTGCGCCGGCATGAATAAATTTTGTAGCGAGTTTCATTTTTATTAATTGTTATGCAAAGCTATTACTAAGTTTTTTATTGAGAGTTCTTTGGGTTTATGTTAATTCTGCTGCACATAAATAGCGCCAATCATAATTTTCTTCTTTATAAGCAGGTTGAGGTATGATTTTTTTATTCAACACTTCAGGGCGTAAAATTTTTTGTGTAACCAATTTTTTTCTTGCTTCGTGAATATAATCTTGTAATTGCGGATTTGCCATCCACTGCTCTTGCGGCGGCTCGTAGCCAATTTTATTTTTGCGCCAAACAATATCATCGGGCAATTTTTTATCCATTGATTTACGAAGTATCCATTTTGTCCAACCATCATGTATTTTAAAGTTTGCCGGCAATGAAAAAATAAACTCTATCAATTCATGACTTAAAAACGGCAATCTTACTTCCCGGCCATGTGCCATACTGTTCCTGTCTGCAAAACGAAGTAATTCTTCCAAACCAAATTGCATGGTATTGAAATATAAAATATCATTCAGGTTGGTAACAATGGGTTTAAATATACCACCCCATTCCATTCCCTTAAAAGAGTTTAAATATTCATCTGTTAAATCGGCATGGCGGGTTATTTTGCTATACGCCTTCTTTTCTAAAAAAACGGCTACATGCGGCGGAAAAAAAGTTGCCAAAATATTCTTAGCATTCCATTGTAACGGCACATCATTTCTCTTCAATGCTTTTATCTCTTTATTCGCTAATAATAATTTTCGGTGACCAATTATTTGCTGCAAATACCAATGAATGTATTTATAATATCCCGCTAACGATTCATCAGCGCCTTGTCCATCCAACAAAACTTTTACATTGTTTTGCGCTGCTAATTCAAATACTTTGTATTGAGCATAAATACTGGATGAATGAAAAGGTTCTTCCTGGTGATAACAGATCTTTTTAAAAACAGTTATTAATTCATCTGCCGAAGGCTTAACGGTAAAACTATTTAAACGGAATTTATTTATAACAGAATCGATATAAGATGATTCATCTTTTTCAAACCCGGGAAACACTGCAGAAAAACAAGCAGGTTTATAATCTGCATAACCAATTCCATATAATTGATTAATGATGGCAACAATAGAAGAGCTGTCTAAGCCGCCGCTAAGGCTTGTTCCTATTGGCACATCGCTTCTTAATCTCCTTTTAACAGAAGTGGTAAACAACTCTGTAAATCTTTCTATGGCTTCTTTTTCTGAAATTCTAATAGAAAACTCTTTATCTAAACGCCAATATGGTTTTATTGAAAATTGTTTACTGGAAATTTTTAGTTGCAGGTAATGGGAGGGTAATAAAGAGGTAATGCTTTTAAAGAATGTTTCCTTTTTATCTATTGTATTTTGAACATACCCGATAGTTAAATAATTCAGCAGCATTTTAGGATTCACTTCTTTATTTATTCCTAAAGCCCACAGCGCTTTCATCTCGCTGGCAAAAAAAAGATGGTTATCATCTTTATAATAATAAAAGGGTTTTTCGCCAAAGCGATCTCTTGCCGCAAACAAAACATCTTCTGTACTATCGTAAATAGCAAATGCAAACATACCATCGAAGCGGTAAAGACATTCTTCTTTCCAACAATCATAAGCAGCTAAAATAACTTCTGTATCAGATTTGCCTTTAAAGTGGTAGCCTTGTTTTTCCAGTATCGCTTTTAGTTCGATATAATTATATATTTCACCATTGTAGATGATCGTATAGCGATCTAAATAATGCATTGGTTGCGAAGCAGAAACGCTAAGGTCAATAATGGATAATCTTCTATGCCCAAAACCAACAGTACAGTTGGCATTGATCCAAAACCCCTCACCATCAGGACCACGATGCGCTACAGCGTCCGTCATTCTTTTGAGGTTCTCCCGGTTCAGCAATCGCTTGTCTGTTGATATAATTCCTGCAATACCACACATGCTGTAAATATCCCAAAAAAAATCCGGCAATTAGCCGGAAACAAATAAATAATTTAGGATCTACATATTGCTGATCTTTTTCTGCAAATTATCAGCATCATTAAATGAGCGTTTTTTCATTTCGTCGTATACCTGTTGCGCATTATATTTTTGTCCTAACTCTACATAACATAATCCCATATAATATAAGCACAGGTTTGTCTGTTGAATTGATTTTGCTTTCCGTAAAACATCTAAAGCATCACTGTATTGTTTTAATTGATAATAAGAATAGCCCAACTCTGTCATTGCAGAATTATATTGACTGCTTATTTCAATTGCCCGTTTAAGATAGGGAACAGCTTTTTCATAATCGCCTTTATCATTGTAACACCAGCCGGCTCCGTAATTGGCCGTAGCACTTTCAGAACTAAGCTCAATTGCTTTAAGATAATTGGGCAATGCGGAACCTGCATTACTCTTTAAAACCCTGTACACATTGCCAAGCCCCGAATAAGCAGTAGCGCTTTGTGAATTATATCGCTGTGCCTGCATATATGCGTCTATTGCATCCTCTGCCATATCCTTCTGATAATAAGCCCAGCCCAGTTCGTTGTAAGCATAATAATCATCTACCTTTTTATCGATTGCTTGTTTAAGAAATGATATTGCTTCATCGTAATGCTCCAATTGATTTTCGCAATACCCAATATTATACAACGTCACTTCATCAGGGCTTGATTCATACAAAAGATATTTCTTGTAATAGTCTCTTGCGGTTGTATACTCATACTTACTATTTAAATAAACGTTGCCGAGATATTTATATGCCAACGCATATTCGTTATTTAATTGCACCGCTTTTTTATACGATGCAATTGCATCCTCCGTATTACCTGAATATTGTTGTGCATAACCCAACTCAAGATATACGCTCGCTTTTGGAGATAATTGATTTGCTTTTTTTAAAGGGGTAACTGCATCCGAATATTGGGCCAGTTCATTGTAACACCACCCCAATTCATACAGTGCATCTGTATAGTTTGCATTTAACGAAATAGCTTTTTTAAACGCAGTAACAGCTTCTTCGTATTTTCCATCGCTTTCTAATGTTTTACCATTGTCATAATAAGATTCGGCTGTTTGCGATTGTGCAGTAGTAAATGCTGATATTAATAATATAAGCAGGAATGAAAATAAGGACTTTAACATTGCAGTAATTTTTTACAAATTATTGCGGTTTGTGCTAAAAAACAATACCCAAACAAGGGTATTTTGTCAACTTAAAATGGTTTAAAAACTGCTGTAAACAATAGACCGCCGCTGTTGAGCTTTATATTACCAAAGCCAACTCCATTAAGAGGTAACTCAAGGTAGGGTTCTGCCAATAACGAAAACTTATCATTGAAATTATACTGATAGCCACCGGATATTGATAAAACGGAAAATAGATTTTTGTTTTTATTCTCTACTACTGCTGTTGAATTATACTGTTGACCTTGCGGATCTTGAGAATTATATTGATAGGTTTCATTTTTCATCAGGTAAGATGATAAACCAACAGCACCAAACCATTCGTGTTTTTTAACCTGGCTAAAACTATAGCTAATGTTCAGCGGTATTTCATACACCTGGCAATCAGCATTTATTTTTGTTAAGTTGGGATAATATGTCCAGAATTGTTTTGGTGGATGATAATCGGAAGGGGCTGCCGAGTATATTTTTTTAGAAACGTAAAACCCTGTTCTAACAGCTAATCGTTTACTAAAGGCATAGCGTATTCCTGCACCATAAGTAAGTGTTGTTTTACCAGTATTAGTACCGATATAACTTAAACCCGGACCGGCAGAAGCTGTTACAGCAAAATTGTTTTTGAATTTGTTCGGCTTCTCTTCTTTCTTTTTTGTATCAGATGCCAGTGGTTGTTTCTTAGCAGAAGTATCTGTTATTACTATTTGTTTAGTAACAGAGTCAGCCGCCGGTTTAACAATATCATTTGCAATTAAATATTGTGGTTGTTCAATAGGCTTGGTTGGTTCCGTATTTGTTGAAACGGTTTCATCTTCGTCTGCCGTATTATTTTGAACATCTGCAATTCCGTCGGCATCAACAGAAGATACTTTGGTTTTGTACCTGGATGCCGTGTTTCTTTTTTGTTTTCCGGCTTTCCCAATTAAGGAATTATCATTAGTTTGAGTTGCACCTATAGCAGACACCACTCCTTTTGTAAGAGTATTTTTTACAGTATTGTTTTCAAAAGACGTTTTTGTTATACTGTTTAGCTCTATCTTATGCACTACATTATCTATATTATTTAATGTAGTGCTTGCTGTACTGATTTTTTGTGTACCAATTGCCGTTGTTGCACTATTATTCGATTGAGTTTGCGCAACCTTATTTTCTTTTGGATAAAGTAATATAAAGTATAAACCTGCTGCTGTTAATAAAAACAGCAGTAAGATTAAAAGATATTTTCTATTATCTTTTTTCTGTGGAAGATGTTTATCCAACAGGCTTCCCATTTTACCCCAAGCCTGGTCATCGTAATTGGGATAATGTTGGTCAGCGGCCTTCCTTATTATGTCGTCGATTTCTTCATCCAGCATTTTTTGCAATTAATATTTTATTTTGGCGAAACAAGATTTTTTGTAATTGTTTTCTTGCTTTGGCAAGATTTGATTTTGATGTTCCTACAGAAATTCCGAGTTGCTCTGCAATCTCTTCATGACTCAACCCTTCCACAATAAAAAGGTTAAGCACTATTCTATAACCCGGCGAAAGTTCCTGTATAAATTTTATTATTTCGTGATAAGCAACTTTATCTATTGCTCCTTCCACATTTGCCTGTAAATGATATACTGAAGAATCCAGCCCTCCCACCAATTGGTGTTTGCGGTTCTTTCTAAAATGATCTATGGCGGTATAAACCATTATTTTTCTTAACCAGCCTTTAAAAGAGCCAATTTCATCGGCATAAGCAGGCTTAAACCGGTGTATTTCTTTAAATACTTTAAGAAATCCGTCGTTCAATATTTCAACCGCATCATCGTGACTATTGGTATACCGATCGCAAATAGCCATACCATACCCGTAGAAAGAGTTGTATATTTTTCGTTGACTCTCTCTATCATTCAGGGTACAACCCCTGATAAGTATACTCAATTCATCTGCCGATAACAATTGTATGTTGGTTTGTTGATGTAATATCGAAAAAAGAATATAATGGGTTGCCTGCTGTAGTTAGTACTTAGAGCCTATTAAATTTACTGCTTTTGGCCTGAATTTAAAAGAAGTGAATTGTAATTTAAATGAAGTTGCTATGGTTTGAAGCTTTTAACATCCCTGGCTTGTATAATTTATATTCTTTGCATAGATAAAAGATGAATAATGGTATGCCGTAAAAGAGAGTGATACTTCGTTCCTCAGCATAAACTCCACAATGCTAAGTAAAGAACAAATGTTAGTTACAAAAAAACAGTAAACCATAATCAACTCTCTACTTATAATAACTTTAATCCAATGTTAACGACTCAATATTAATTGCAGTTTATGCTTTATTATACTAACTTAGGTTATTCACATTATTAAGCATTTAATCCACTATTACAATAATTAAACTATAAATGTTTCTTTATTATAAAATGTTTTATAAATTTACTTTATCCAATTACTAACAAATACATTAACCATTAAATTTCTCACCTCTTTCATCCTCCATTAAATTATGATAGCACAAACTACTAACCCCGCCGTTCAGGTGCTAAGCAACCATGCCATTGCAGAAGTATGGCAAAATGCTTCAACCAGTCAAAAGTCGTTACATGCATTGCGATCATTTAAACCAGGAGATGTTATCAGCCGGTTTCATGCAGGTACACTTTCTACTACTGCAACGTATTTAACCGTGCAAGTGGGCGTTGACAGACACATTACATTACAGCCTGAGTTTTTACAATACATTAATCACAGTTGCGAGCCCAATGTTTTCTTTAATACTACCACCATGCAGGTTATTTGTTTAAGAGAATTAAATGTTGGTGATGAGTTAACTTTCTTTTATCCATCAACAGAATGGGAAATGGTTCAACCTTTTGTTTGCAATTGTGGTTCAACAAATTGTTTACAGCTAATAAACGGAGCATCACATCTTTCAATGCAAACAATAAAAAAGTATCGTGTTACTGATTTTATTCAACAACAATGTAATTTAAAACGAAAGCTGTAAGCATAATTTGTAACAGCCCTTATGTTTATAAAATCTATTCCATTAAATAAATTAAAAGTTTGGGTGCTGGCACCTCAAATAGAAACCGCCGACCCTAATATTGACTACTACTACGATTTTTCGCAAAGTATTGCCGAATACACTAAAACTTTCGCAGAGCTAAATATTAATTGGCAATGGCAACCGGTAACATTAAGCAATTATGCTTCTATTATTGAAACGATTGAGGAAGAAAAGAAATCTAAAAAATCCTTTCCCGTTGTTTTTAATATCTGCGACGGCGATGAAATTAATGGCGCTCCGGGCATTTCCATTGTTAAGCTATTAGAAGAAAAAGGATTGATTTATACCGGCTCCGACGAATATTTCTACCATATAACTACATCTAAAATACCCATGAAGAAGGCTTTTGATGAAGCCGATGTTCCAACAGCAGCATGGGAAGTGATAGATAAAAAAATAAAAAGCCTGTATGGCATTTTTAAAAAGTTAGGAAAACCTGTTATTGTAAAGCCTGCTGTATCGGGCGGCAGTATGGGAGTTGGTGTTAAGAATGTTGTTACGCAGAAAAAAGACCTGGAGGAGCAAGTAGAAAAAATGTTGAACGGTTATCGTGGTTGGAATTTAGGTGCTGACGGTATTGTTGCAGAAAGCTATATTAACGGACCGGAATACACCACGTTCATTGTAGGTTCTTACGATAACCCGCAACAAGCTATTGTTTATACACCAGTTGAGCGCATCTTTCATGAATCATTACCAGATACCGAAAAGTTTTTAAGCTTTGATCGTTTATGGGAAATTTATGAAGATGAGACACCAATGCCGAACGATGGAAACTTTTATGAATACCAAATCCCTGATGCATCATTAATCGAGTCTATAAAAAAAATAAGCTGGGATGCTTATTGCGCAACAAAAGGTAAAGGATATACAAGAGTTGATCTACGTATGGATAAAACCACCGGAAAAATTTATGTGTTGGAAGTAAATGCACAATGTGGTTTAAGTGAAGATGAAAATTTTACTTCCATCGGTGCTATATTAAGGTTAAGTGGTAAAAGTTTTACGCAATTGGTAGTAGAAATTATTAATGATGCGCTCCAACGTTCAATTGCAAAAGGTCAATCAATAAAAGATATTGCTTTACGCAAATCAGCATAACCAGTCTAAATTATTTTTCAAACAATGAAGGTTTGTGTGCTTCAGCCGGATTATTCTACCTCTGCTGTGGATTATCAACACTATGACCCGCCACGGGATCTAAGTCATTTAATGCCCGAAGCACAGTTTACTCATATCTCTCTTAATAAACTTACTACCTACAAGCAGCTTAAAGAATTAAAGAAAAATAATTTCGACATTTTTGTTAACCTGTGCGAAGGTTATTTGGAATGGGAAGTTCCTTCTATTGATGTTATTTATACATTGGAAAACCTTAATCTTCCTTTCACTGGTCCAACATCTTTATTATACGACCCTCCAAAAGAGTTAATGAAGTATGTTGCTTTTTGCGCTGATGTAAAAACACCTTCTTATGTTTTGGTTGAAAGTATAAATGATGTTGAGCGGGCTTGTGAACAGTTACGATTTCCGTTGTTTGTAAAACCGGCCAAGGCAGGCGATAGTTTAGGGGTAGATGAAAAATCGGAAGTACATAATAAAGAAGAACTGAAACAAAAAGTTGCTTCTATTATTGATGAATACGGTTCTTTATTGGTAGAAGAATATATTAAAGGAAGAGAATTTACTGTAATGCTTACCGGCGGACTTGATAAAGACAAGACACCTATCGTTTTTAAACCAATAGAATATATTTTCCCTGAAGGTTTCAGTTTTAAAACGTATGCGTTAAAAACATCGGAGTTACATCCTTATGCTAATATTCCAGTTCAAGATCCAACAATAGAAAAACAATTAAGAGAAGCAGCGCAAAATATCTTTAAAGGCTTTAACGGAGTTGGTTATGCAAGGATGGATTTTAGAATGGATGATAAAGGTGATCTATATTTTCTTGAGATCAATTTTACCTGTTCTGTTTTTTATAAGGATGGTTACGAAGGTTCCGCAGATCATATTTTAAAACACGATGGTTTCGGGCAATCAAATTTTCTTCGTCACATCATTTCCGAAGGCATAAATCGGCATAAAGAAAAACAGAAAAAATATGTTTTACGTGGCAACTCCACCGCCGGCTACGGTATTTATGCCAGCCAGCCGATACCCAAAAACGAAATTATTTTTAAGGGCGAAGAGCGTTCACAACGTATTGTTACTCATTCATATATAGAAAAAAATTGGAATATTAAGGAAAAGGAAATTTTCAGACGATATGCTTACCCTGTAAGTAAAAACGTATTTTTGCTGTGGGATGATGATCCGTCGGGCTGGGCTCCACAAAACCACAGTTGCGATCCAAACACAGAATATATTGGTTTAAATGTAGTCGCCATACGCAACATAAATAAAGGCGAAGAACTAACCCTCAACTACGCATCCTTCCTGGATGAAAATATGGAGCCATTTCAATGCCAATGCGGCGCATCTAATTGTCGTGGTTTGATCACCGGTGTAATAAACAACTCGGTAACTGAAAGAGAAAACCAGGACGCTTAAACGGAGGATTTAATTTCCCGTCTCAAAACTCAACTTACAACTCATTAAATTTTGGAAATGCCGAAAGGCTATTGTTGATGTTATTGAATTAAAGGAGGAACTATGTCACGTTTTGAAATTTTGCGGAGCCTTATGAAAAAACACAGGTACCAACTGGTACTTACGTACGTTTTGTTTTCGTTGGAAATGGCGTGTTCGCTACTACGTCCATTTTTTTTGGGCGAAGCAGTAAATGACTTAATGCATGGAAGTTACCATGGATTGATAATGCTTTCTGTTGTTCATATAAGTTATTTGATTGTTGGCACTATTCGGCATATGTATGACACCAGAACCTACTCTGCTATTTACACATCATTGGTCACAAAGTTTTTAAGCCGCCGTCATTTAGAAAAATCACAGCTCTCTAAAATGAGTGCCCACTCTACATTGGCAAAAGAGTTTGTTGATTTCCTCGAGTTTGACCTGGTATATGTGCTGGAAGCTGTTTATAATATTTTCGGTTCGTTGGTGTTACTGTATTTTTATAATCATTCGGTAGTGCTTGTTTGTTTGGCAATATTATTACCGGTTGTTGGTATTAGTTATTTCTATGGTAGAAAAATGAAGCGCCTTAATAAAATGAAAAACGATGAGCTGGAAAACCAGGTTGACATAATTTCTTCAGGCAATCGTGAAACTATTTTTAAGCACTATAATAACTTGCGAAAATGGCAGATCCGCATTTCCGACCAGGAAGCCTGGAACTTTGGTTTTATGGAATTGATGGTGGCATTAGTAATTGCAGCGGCATTGTTTGTGACCAACAATGTAATAGGCACAACTATTTTAGCCGGTAACTTAATTGGTATTTACAATTATATTTTAAAGTTTGTATCAGGATTAGATACTATTCCTTATACTGTTCAACGCTTAACTTCATTAACAGATATTACACGTCGTATTGAATTGCATAAAGATGATATTCCTGAAGAACCAAAAGGAAAAGTGAAATACATTAAACCAATTTATTCTAAAACAAAGGTTACAGAGCTTTCTGCGTAATCTTCGGTAGACAGAGAGATTTGATTTAAATAAAAAGTGGTGTGAACTTGTACTAAAATCAATATTGAAATTTTGTTAAATCTGGTTTATATTAGATTTGATAAAGCAATATGATACTTAAATATATAATTGTTTCAATAGTAGTCCTTACGTTGATTTCTTGTAGTGGAACAACTCATTTCTTGTCATCAGGGCAATTTTCAAAAAATGAGAAATATAAAGTGAACAGCTACTATGGTTGCTGCGGTTGTGAAGCAAAGTATTTTATTATTGATTCGGGGAAAAGAAAAGTAGAACAAATAATTTATTCATACAACTGTTATAAAGTTGGTGCCCCTACAAAATTTATTTTCAATTACAATAAACAAGGGAAATTAATTAGTTGTGACAAATATGTTGCAACAACTTCAAGTGATTTTACATTGAAGCTAACCGAAAAAGAAAAAATAATTTTTAATACAGTTGATACGAGTAGTTCAATGAAAGCTAATTATACGAGTATTAAGTTTTCAGAAATTACAGGTTTTAGAAAACCTATTGATAAAGAAATTACTCATTCATTTCCATTAATTAGAAAAGGATATAAATTACTTGTCCAATAGATAAAATACCTCCTAACCGCTAACGGTATTTTATAGTAGTTTTCCTTGCTTACTTACAAACTCCGGCTTCTTCAATTTCAAGCCAAGTTCTTTATTCATTTTATCAACTAAGTAAACCGTTAACTCTGGCGAAGTTGCTTCATTATGCATGTGCATGAAATAATACAACTCCTCCAAACCATTGTCCAGCCAGTATTTCAAGCGTTTGATCCAGGCATCGGTTCTGGTATAATCTGTTTCATGTAAGCTGTTACCAACATACCGTATAAATGTTTTTGGAACAGTTAACTCCATGTGAGCACAATCCCTTCTTCCTGCTGTATCAGTTATTACTGCGCCAATATTCAATGAGCGAAGTGTATCAAATAATTCTTTACGAATGGCTTTGTCTGCAAACCAATCCGGATGCCGTACTTCTAAAAAGAATTGCAAATCAACCGGCAATGATTTTAAGTAGTTAAATAATTTATCTCTTTGGTTAGGGGAATAGCGTTCGCTTACCTGTAAAAAAATTGGACCAAGATGTTCTTTAAATGCTAATATCCCTTCTAAAAAAGAATCGGTGATCGCATCAACATTATTAAAACCACTGTAATGACTTATTACTTGCGGAATCTTTGGACAAAACTTAAAATCAAATCCTTTTGCTTTTTCTGCCCACTTTGAAATGGTTGCCGGGCCGTAAACCTGGTAGTGTGTAGCATTTAGTTCAATGGAATTATAATGCTTTACATAATGTTCTAAAAAGTTGGCATCCTTCGTTCCTTTAGGATAAATTTTTCCGATCCATTCCTTTCTTCCCCACTTAGCACAGCCAATATAAATTTTCGGATGTTTTGTTTTCTTCCCGCTCAATACTAATTTATTACTTGCAGGCTCTGCAGGCAATAAAAAATCAACAGACTCCAATTCTTTTGGTGTGACTTTACCGAAATCCATAAACTAACAATTATGTAAGATTGATGAGTAGTGGTATGCCGTACAAGAGAGTGACACAACTATGATGCCATGAAAACCTAAAGTCAGGGCAAATAAATCTATCTACCAAAATCATCCTGCACACGAACAATATCATCTTCGTTAGAAGGATTTGTTGCATCTGTATGCTGCCAGATCTCGGCAACAATTCCCCATTGCGTTGTTCCAATCAAACGATGACGCTCACCTTGTTTTAATTGCACAATATCACCGGGATGTAAAATACGTTTGTTCTTTTCTTCATCTGTATCGCTAGTAATAACTGCAGCTTCGCCGCCAATCAATTTCCATATTTCTGCGCGGCGATGGTGATATTGCCAGCTCAATCTTTTTTCAGGAGCAACAACCAAAATCTTTGGACTAAGCTTATCGCCAATCAACAGGTCTTCTTTTTTTAAATGCGGAAAATATTCGCTGATAAACGACTCTGCCTGCAATTCATCCAAAACAAAAAAGCCACCCCATGGGCGTGAGCTATCCTGTTTATCAATTTTTAAGCTTTTTGTTTTTAAGTAATCTGCAACTTGCTGAAAAACTTTTTCTTTGGTAATGTCGCCGGTAAAAGAAATATTCATAGTAAGAAATTATCTACCCATATAAACCATTAGTATTTGCACATCGCTTGGGTTAACACCGGAAATGCGTGATGCTTGTCCTAATGTTCGGGGTTTTATTTTAGTGAATTTTTGTCTCGCTTCGGTTGATAGCGAAACCAATTTATCGTAGTTAAAATTATCAGGAATTATCAGATTTTCCAACTGACTCATTTTTGCAACCAGTTCTTTTTCTTTTTCAATATACACATCGTACTTCGTTTGTATCTCTACCTGCTCCAGTGTTTCTATATTGTAGCCTGTTAAAGCCTGTGCTAATTTTGGAACAGCAGCGCTCATCTCGTTAATGTTTACCATTGGTCGTAACAATAGCTGGTTCGCTTTTTGTTTTATTACTAACGGTGACGAGTATACGCTTTCCAAATAGCCATTTACTTCTTCCGGCTCTAATGTTAGCTTGCTTAAAATCTCTTTTACTTTTTCTATTGATCCTCTTTTGTGCTTTACTTTTTCCATTCGCTCCTGCGATGCCAATCCTAATCGATAACTCATTTCAGTTAAGCGCAGGTCGGCATTATCTTGTCTCAATAAAGTTCTAAATTCTGCACGGCTGGTAAACATGCGATAAGGTTCATCAGTGCCTTTATTAATAAGGTCATCGATCAATACTCCGATATAAGCTTCGCTTCGTTTTAAAACTACTGCATCTAATTCTCTTGCTTTTTGATGTGCGTTGATTCCTGCCATTAATCCCTGGCAAGCTGCTTCTTCATAACCAGTTGTTCCGTTTATTTGTCCTGCAAAGAAAAGATTTTGTATCAGCTTTGTTTCAAGGCTGAATTTTAATTGTGTTGGAGGGAAATAATCATATTCAATAGCATATCCCGGGCGAAACATTCTGCAGTTTTCGAACCCCGGAACCATTTTAAGTGCCTGATATTGAACATCTTCTGGTAAGGAAGTGCTGAAACCATTAACATATATCTCCACAGTATTCCATCCTTCAGGCTCTACAAAAAGCTGATGCCTTTCTTTATCAGCAAAACGATTGATCTTATCTTCAATACTTGGACAATATCTTGGTCCACGACCCTGTATGCGACCCTGGAACATGGGGCTTTTTTCAAAGCCTGTCTTTAAAATATCGTGAACTACATCACTGGTATAAGTTATCCAGCAACTGCGTTGTTGCTGAGATTTTATCCTTTCAATATCTAAGAAACTAAACCCAACTATTTCCTCATCACCTTTCTGTTCTTCCATTTTAGAATAATCCAGACTACGTCCGTCAATTCTTGGGGGCGTACCTGTTTTAAGGCGGTCGCTTTCAAAACCTAAAGAAATCAATTGTTCAGTTATTTCCGTAGCTGCTTTTTCAGCAACCCTTCCTCCTCCAAATCTCTTTTCGCCAATATGAATTACCCCGTTGAGGAATGTGCCATTGGTTAGAACCACAGATTTAGCTTTAATCTCGTGTCCTAAACCGGTAATAACTCCACAAGCTCTTCCATCTTTAATTAGTAAGCCATTCACCATGTCTTGGTAAAAATCTACGTTCGGGGTATTTTCCAGCATTTCCCGCCAGGTAGCAGCAAACAACATTCTATCATTTTGTGCTCTCGGGCTCCACATTGCAGGTCCCTTAGAACGATTTAACATCCTGAATTGGATCATGCTCTTATCGGTAACAATGCCGCTGTAACCACCCATTGCATCTATTTCCCGTACAATTTGCCCCTTAGCGATACCACCCATGGCGGGGTTACAGCTCATTTGGGCAATCGTTTGCATGTTCATCGTGATTAGCAGCACTTTACTACCAAGATTAGCAGCAGCAGCAGCAGCTTCACATCCGGCATGGCCGGCACCCACTACTATAATATCATACTCTGGAAACATGGGTGCAAAGATACAATTTGAAGAGGCTTATCTAAAATGAGGGGCTATGTTTCACGGGAAACATTGTTTATAGATGGAAATCAATGCTTCACGTGGAACGTTTAAAATAAGAATCCAGGTATTGATCTTCTTTCTTCCGCATAAGAATAATCTCTGGCGTAGATTTATCCTTATAGCCGCATAAATGCAATGCGCCATGGAATATTACCCGGTGAAATTCTTCGCTAAAACTTACTTTCTGATTTTGAGCGTTATCTCTTACCCTGTCCACACTAATATATATTTCTCCTGAAATGGAATTGGAAGAGGAAAGGTCGAAGGTTAAAATATCGGTATAGTAATTATGCTTAAGAAAGTTGTTATTCATTTCAAGAATGTCATCATCAGAGGTAAATATATAGCTCAGTGATTCCAACTTACATTTTTCGTTCTTAAATAGTTGTTCAATAAACAGCTTTAATTTACTTCTGTTCTGTAAGTTTGATTTTTTAGGAAAAAAGAATTTAACCTTCATTGTATTTTTCTTAATTCGAAATTAGAGAACAAACCCGAATGAATAAATTTGTAGTTCAATAGATAACATGCAAAAAAAACTATCGGAAATAGAAGTAGGCAAATCGGTTATCATTACCTCGTTTGAAAAAGATGATATTTTTTTAAAACTAATGGAAATGGGATGTGTACCAGGAGAAACAATTATTGTTGACCAAATTGCTCCACTGGGAGATCCAATCTCAATACTGGTTGCCGGATACAACCTTAGTTTACGAATTAGCGAAGCTGACAATATTTGGGTTGAAGAAATAGGCACAAAATAATAAAATATTGATTATCAATTAATTATGAAAATAGGATTGTATTTTGGTTCTTTCAACCCTATTCATATCGGTCATCTTATCATTGCCAATCATATTGCAAATTTTACGCAGTTAAACCAGGTTTGGTTTGTAGTATCTCCTCAAAATCCGCTTAAACCATCATCTTCCTTATTAAATGAATATCATCGTTTGCATTTTGTACAATTAGCAATTGAAGGGGAAACCAAATTAAAAGTCAGTGATGCAGAGTTCCATTTACCAAAACCTTCTTACACTGTAGATACACTTGCTTATTTAAAAGAAAAGTACTCTCAACATGAATTTGCTGTAATAATGGGAGCAGATAGCTTTAGTAATATAACCAATTGGAAAAATTATGAAGTGTTGCTAAAAAACAATCCCATCTATATTTATAAAAGAAGAGGTTTTGATATTAAAGATTTTTTAGGGGGCGATATTACTTTGCTAGAAGCGCCTTTATTAGAAATTTCGTCTACACATATCCGTAATCTTATTAAAACAGGAAAATCTATACGTTATTTACTACCAGATCTTGTTAGAGAAGAAATCGAAAAAAATAATTATTACAGATAACTTCGTTTTACATAGAAAATATCCAACCAACAAATAAGCAGAATAAAACAATTACGGGTGCCGGAAGTTTTTTAATATGCAATGCACCAAATGTTCCTATAATAACTATAACATTTATAATACTCAAACTATCTAAATGATTAACGGATACACCCCTTAATAAGTATAGAGTAGCTGCCCACATTAAGCCAACAACCACTGCATTAATACCTTCCAAAGCCCGATACACAACTACAAACTTTTTAAGATTATGCCATACCGGGTAAAAAAATAAAACCAATAATGCACTCGGCAGAAAAATTGCAATGGAACCAATCAAGCACCCTAATATATGCATTTCTGTTCCATCATTTTTTAGTGCCAGGCCTCCGGTATAAGAGGCAATAGAAAAAACAGGTCCTGGTATTGCTCTTACCATTCCGGCTCCGGTCATCAATTCGTTTTTATCAATACGAATCATATTTTCCTTTTGCTCAGTAACAGACATTGAGGCTGGACGTGCAACATATTGGTCGAGCATCATCGGTATTAATACATCGCCGCCGCCGAAAACAAAGCTTCCAAAACGGTAAAAATTTTCAAATAAGTTATAGGCTTTTCTTTCGGGCCAATCTTGTTTTCTAGCAGTTTCCGAAAGAACTCCCGCAATAATAAATATTAAAACAAATAACCAAATGTTTGTCCAGCGAATGTGCTTAGGGCGTACAATTTCTTTTTCCGGTATCCGCCTACTACTGAAATTCGTTGCTACTCCTCCAACAACGATCAATATTGGGAATACCCATGGCGTTTTGAAATACCAATAAGTAACTCCCATCGAAACCAACATAATTACCTGCGTAATGGTGTTATGTATAGAAATCTTAAATGCTTTTAGAGCAGCATACGCTAAAAACCCAATAGCCATTGGTTGTATAAACTGAAAAACACTTCCCTGTAAATTTGCAGAGCCAACTCCTGCAACTAAAAAAGAGATAATACCCATTAAAGTACAAGCCGGTAGCATCCATATAATTAAAGTAAGCACGGCAAGTGGAACACCGCCGCGCTTGTATCCAATTAATGTTAAGGTTTGTGTTGAAGATGCCCCCGGAAGCATTTGGCAGAAAGAAACGTACTCCATCAATTCTTCTTTTGTAACATCTCTTCGTTTGTCCACAAAGGTTTTCATCATCATACCAAGATGACCTTGCGGACCGCCAAATGCAGTAATGCTGTGCAAAAAGACAGCACGTAAAAATGGTATGTGTCTAAGCAAACGCAAGGTTTAATCTCTTGCAAAGGTGTGCTATTTTTTCAATCCGATCTCTCTTAATCTTTCATCTAAATATTCACCCGCTGTTGCATCATCATATGCTTTTGGATGACCACTATCAATGCAGGTATCTAAACATTTTAGGCTCATGCTTGATCTTGGGTGTAAGAAAAAAGGAATTGAGAAACGAGAAGTGTGCCATAGTTCCCTTGCAGGATTTACCACACGATGTGTTGTACTTCTTAATTTATTATTAGTAAGACGTTGTAACATATCTCCTACGTTAACTACAATTTGTTCGGGTAATGATGTTACACCAACCCATTCATTTTGTTTAGTAAGAATTTGTAATCCATCTGCCGAGGCACCAACTAATAATGTAATAAGATTAATGTCTTCATGTTGCTCCGCTCTGATAGCGCTCTTTGGCTCATTTGTAATTGGAGGATAATGTATTGAGCGTAATATTGAATTACCGTTATAAACATACTGATCAAAATAATGCTCATCCAGGTCAAGATATAATGCAATTGCCTGCAATAAGGCTGTACCTGATTTTTCAAATGCCCTGTATGCATCTGCAAACGTTTCATTAAACTCAGGAACTTCTTTTATAGGTACATTGGGTGGGTATTCTTCTTCTTTATAATTGTCTCTTGGATTTTGTCCGTATTGAAAAAATTCTTTTAGATCCGGAGCTTCACTTCCTTTTGCGTGTTCTTTACCAAAACTGGTATAGCCGCGTTGTCCCGCTAATTCAGGAATTTCATACTTTCTTTTCTGATCTGATGGAAGCGAAAAAAATTGCTGCACATACTTATACAAATCTGCGATTAACTCATCCGGAACACCGTGATTTTTTACCGCAACAAATCCCACTTCTTCATAGGCTTTGCCCAGCTCTTGTACAAACGCTGCTTTTCTTTTTGGATCTCCACTTAAAAACTCTGCAAGATCAACTGATGGAATTGCCATAAAATATTTTTTTAGTTAAAAAATAAAGGGAAATAAATTTAGTAAATATTTTATACAAATACTCTTTATTTGATCAATGTCTGTATTTCAACAACTCCTTGTACTAAATTCATTTGCCGCAAAATATCATCGTACCTGTTTGATACATATTTAGACATTGGCTTTACTGTAAACTTTTTAGGGTTAGGCAAACAAGCGGCGATCATTGCAGCTTCGCTCCTGGTAAGGTTTTGGGCGTTTTTATTGAAATATATTTTAGCAGCGGCTTCAACTCCGAAAACCCCTTTTCCCATTTCAACTACATTTAAATAGTTTTCCAAAATTCTTTTTTTACCCCAAATTTTTCTATCATGAATGTAAAATAAACTTCCAACGCTTTACGAAAATAACCTCCATGTTGCCATAAAAATACATTCTTCGCCGTTTGTTGACTTATAGTACTTCCGCCACGGCGCTTAACTTCATGCTTATTATTATAGTTATAAGCCTTTTTAATTGCTTTAAAATTGAATCCATTATTGGTAGCAAACAATTGATCTTCGCTTGCAATTACAGCCAGCTTAATATTAGGACTGATTTCATCATAGCCTACATAATCCCTCTTCAAGCCATAGCCGTGAAGTATGCTATTGATTTGAGTAATTGTGATGGGTGGATCTATCCACTTACAAATAATTATATAAACAAATTGCAGGATAAAAAGCCAAACAAATATCTTCTTACCAATTTGCCATAGCTTTTTAAAAAAATCTTTATTCATTAATAGTATAACTGTATTAAATAAAGATAGGAGAAAATAAAACTACTTTTTTTTGTAGACAGGAACTGTGCTGCAAGGTTCTCCGTACATAATACTTTTAGCAACCGGGCGTAATAACTTTGTTATTTCTAAATAGGCTGCTTCTTTAATTGGTAATTCTCCGCAACCTTTTACTACGACTCTTTTATCAATAAACTCATCTGAATTTATTTGTAAAATATTTTTAACCAAAAGAGTCTCTTTTAATTGTTCTTCGGTTCCAAAAAAAACATCTTTTGCAATGGGTTGTAAGTAGGTAGCAATAAGCATGTAAGCCCACACAGGAATAACAGCATCAACAGAACAATTAACGGCTACGAGTTTATTATTGAATTTTTCCCAATCAAAATTTTTTAAAGATTCTCTAAAATCTTTTTCTTTTAAGATCAACCCCATGAACAGAAAATCCTTTATATCAAAAAAAACTGTTTCTTCCTTTGGATAAAACTCTTCCAGATCCAAGGTGGTTAAAGCGCTTTCTGTTACCTTATTTATTATTTCGTCGCTCATATCTCAAAATTACCTTAATATCCAGTAAAACAAAAAACCGAACTGATTAGTTCGGTTTAAAAGGCTCTTTTCTATTTTGATTAGAAGAATTTACTTCTCTCATCTTTTACATCAGCTGTTCTTTTCAATGCTTCAAACCAACCATATCCATATTGCTGCATGATGTTTTTCTCTTTACCTGCTATTTTCTGTGCGGCCGTTTCGGGAGAATCTGTTGCTTTATTTCCAAGGCTATTTACTTTAATAACATAAACACCATTATTACCAATAATTGGCGCCGAAGATTTGCCTTGAAAATCTTTATCAAAAGCTGCTCCAATAACTTTTGGCTCCTGGCCAATACCGCTGATAAAAAAAGATCCAAACGTAAGTGTAGAATCTGCACCAGCTATTTGTACAGGAATGCTATAAGTTGATCCTGCTTTTTCAATAGTAGCATCTTTACCAATTTTAGCAATTATCTGGTCGGCTTTTTTCTGATTTTTTATTAACGCTTCTACTTGTGGTCTTGCAACAGCTGCATCGGGTAAGCCCGCTTTTTGAACTTTAGTAACAGTGGCTACAACAAATTTATCGTCAACATTTATTGGTTCGCTCACCTCGCCTTCTTTTGCATCAAAAGCCCATCTTACTATTTGTCTCGCATCTTGTAATCCTCCAACCTGGAAATCATTTTCCTTAATAACAGAAGGAACATCTACTTTAAATAAATTATTTTTAGTTACATATTCATTAAACGCTTTAGTATCTCTCGCCTGACCAGCTAAGCCTGTTGCTTTTGATTGAGCCATATTTATTGTTTCATCGCTACTCACAATTTCTTTTGCAGCGTAAGCAACTTCATATCCTTGCTCAAAATTCCATTGGTTTAAAACTTCTATGTAATGATAACCTACATAAGCATTTTGACCACCAGATTCTCCTTTTACAATTTTCTTTGTTCCGTTTGGATCATAGAAAACAGTACGATAAAAAGAATCAACCAATTGTGCAGAAGAAGCAAAAGTATATTCACCTTTTGTGTTCTTGCTTCCTGCATCATCAGAATATTTTAAAACCATTTCATTAAAGTCTGCTCCATTTTTAATTGCATCAGCAATACTGTCAACTAATTTTCTGGCTACGCTATCGGCACGAACTTGTCCACTTTGATTGTCTGCTATCTTAATTAAAATGTGACGGCATTTAACGCTATCCGGAACCTGGCGTGTTGCAATCATTTTTGCAATAACAAAGTTCTTCCCATCTAAATAAGGACCGAATAATCCATTAACCGGTAAAGATGTTATAGAATCTTTCTTAGGTGAAGTGATTTTTGATGCTACTATAAAATGATCATCAAGCTGAATAGCTGAAGAATTTCTTGCTAAAAAAACTTTTGCATTTGTATCCGCCGCAAATTCAGGTTTAAGTGTTACCAGATCTTCTAATGTTCTTACCGTATCTTCTGCACTTGGGTCGGTGCTGAAACTTACATACGATACCAATCTTCCACCCTCATCCAATTTATATTGTGCTTTATGCTTCTCTACATACTCATTAATATCTTCATCACTGACTTTAACAGCACTATCATTAATAGTATTATAAGGCACAGCAACGTAAGATATGTTTGCAATCGCATTATCATCTGCTGCGTCTTGTTGTTGCATCCAGCTTGGATAATAAGCTCCGGCAGAAATCAAAGAAGAATATTTTGAATAAAGTGTTTGCAGAATAATAGGATTAATAATTCCATCTTCTACATTCTTTCTATCAGCACCTTTTGATTTTTTTATTTGAGCCCAGGCCTGTTGTGCTTTTGCTATGTCATAAGCACCCGTAGTATTATCTGTAAAATATTGCTTCCACGACTGTGGCGCATCATTACTAAATAATATACTACTTAATTCTTTTGGAGATAAAGACATTCCTAATTTTTCAAATTCACCGTTCAATAAGTTTTCGGCAACAAGCTGGTTCCAAACCTGCTCACGGATTTGATAGGTGGCAGATCCAGCACGGCTTCCGTACTGCTGCTCAGCCTGTTTTACCTTTTCGGTAAAATCATTTATATCAAGGTTTTTTCCATTAATTTCTCCAACAGCATTAGAAGCGCCTTTTCCAAAAAGCTTATCACTACCGCTCCTGGCATCCAACAACATAAAACCAATAATAGCTATTGCTATTGCTCCTGTTGCAATAGCAGCTCTTTTCCTTATACTCTGAATAATTTGCATACAATCATTATTAAAATGGACGGCAAAAATAGGCTAAATAATTATATGAACAAACTGTGGAAAACCGTTAAAAATTCAATAATGGCGGGCACTATAAAAACTATCCTTATACACAAGAGAAATAAAAATTAAATCATCTCTTTTTTATTCTAACATACCCCTTGTTAATAATTCTATTTTACTGTTAATAAACCGTTTTTCCTTATTGAGTTATTGAGGATAATTTGAGAATAATAAATTACAAAACCCTTTTTAAATCCTTTTGTGTTAATTCACTAAAACTTACTACTACTATTTCTAACATCTATATTAGTAATCGCTCATATGAAAATTATTACCAACCTGAATTACTAACCAGTGTTAAAAATCTATTTACTTTCATTTAAAAACCACCATAAATACTAAACATATACTTTCTTCCACATGTTAATTATATGTGGATGATAGTGAATAAACTTAACAATAATTATTATTTAATAGTTTTGAAGTTTATTATTCCACAAATTAACAGTGCTAATAGTAATAGGTTTATTTTAAAATAAATAGTATTATATATTATTATGCAAGATATTAACAGTGCAAAAAACAATTTAACGACAGCCGGTTTTTTAGATGTTGAAGTAGATGCTTCGCTCGATTTATTTGCAGAGATCGAAGATCTGAAAAAAGAAAAGAATGCAATTATACTGGCGCATTATTACCAGGAGGCAGATATACAGGATATAGCAGATTATATTGGCGATAGTTTAGGATTGGCTCAAATGGCGGAAAAAACAGATGCAGATATTATTGTTTTTGCAGGCGTTCATTTTATGGCAGAGACTGCTAAGATTTTAAATCCTCATAAGAAGGTCTTATTACCCGATTTAAAAGCCGGATGTAGTTTAAGTGATAGTGCACCCCCGGAATTATTTAAGCGCTTTAAAGAGAAGTATCCTGACCATACAGTGATTACTTATGTTAACTGCTCCGCAGGAATAAAGGCTTTAAGTGATATTATTTGCACAAGTAGTAATGCAGAGAAAATAATTGAGAGTTTACCTAAGGATGAAAAGATAATTTTTGCTCCTGATAGAAATTTAGGAGCTTACCTAAATAAAAAAACCGGGCGTAATATGGTTTTATGGAATGGGGCTTGTATGGTGCATGAAATTTTTAGCCTGGAAAAAATAACCAAGTTAAAAATTCAACATCCAAACGCAAAAGTGATTGCTCACCCGGAATGCGAAGAACACGTATTGGCAGTAGCAGATTACATAGGAAGTACCACGGGGTTGCTTAAATATTCTCAACAAAGCAATGCAAAAGAATTTATTGTAGTAACTGAAACCGGTATTCTTCATCAAATGCAAAAAGAGAGTCCTGATAAATTATTTATCCCTGCTCCGCCAAACAATGGTTGCGCCTGCAACGATTGCCCACACATGAAACTCAATACATTAGAAAAGTTGTATTTGTGTATGAAATATGAAATGCCTGAAATAATAATGGACTCCGAATTAATAGAAGCAGCCAAAAAACCAATTCAGCGTATGCTGGAAATTAGTGCGAAGTATAAGTTGTAAGTGATATTTTGTAAAGAGATTATTGGAAATAGTTAAATGTTTCTATTTTTGGCAGAATTACAAATACATTTTCATGGCAAAAGAATCTGGAATACCTTCTGTAATACCTAACCGGTCTGCAGCGATAATATATGGTGTAACTATTATTTTAACTGGCATATACTATTTCTTTTATGCCAAACAAATTGCTCCTTTATTACCAAAATTTTTTAGTCGCTCAGTTTTTATTTATGCAATAGGTGCTTGTTTTTTCCTGGCAGGATTTTGTATTGTGTTAGATCTATTAGCTACAAAAGTTGCAGGATATTTACTTGCCTTGCTATTGTTTTGTTTAGCAGTGACTATTGAATTAAGAGGTTTCCTAAATTTCCAGGATGAATTCAAATATATATACGCACAAGGGTTTATAAGAGATATTGGATTAAGCGCTTGTGCAATTATGGTTGCCAATTTTAAAAGAGACCAGGTTTACGAACGTAAACATAACCGCAGGCGTAGCAGCAGCTCTTCTTCAAAACCTCAAGCTTAAAGAAAAAGATCTTTATATAAATTTTCATTAGGAGAAACAGAGTATTTATCAAAGTTTTTTATTCCTTCATTTTTTAAAACTGTTTCATCAATAAAATTGTTTCCTGTACATTCTGATGCTGCTTTAGATAGTATATAAAAAGCAGCGTCAGCAACAATTTCAGCACTTCTGCTAATTTTAATCAATGCTTCGCCACCTAATAAATTTTTAACAGCTGCTGTAGCAATGGTTGTTTGTGGCCAAAGGGTATTTGCGGCAATATTATATTTTTTTAATTCCGCAGATAATCCCATTGTGGTCATTGTCATACCATATTTACTTATAGTGTATGCGGAATGGTTAGTAAACCATTTTATATCTAAATTAATAGGTGGAGAAAGTGTAAGTATATGCGGGTTATTTCCTTTTTTTAAATAAGGAATACAAGCCCTACTTACCATAAAAGTACCACGCACATTTATATTCTGCATCAGATCATATCGCTTAGCTTCTGTTTGTTCAATGGGAGTTAATGAAATGGCGGAAGCATTATTTATTAAGATATCAATTCCGCCGAAGTGCGCAGCTGCTTTTTCAACCGCCGCTTGTATTTGTTGTTCATCTCTTATATCGCATTGAACCGGTAGGGCATTACCACCTGCCGCCTCTATTTCGGCAGCAGCAGAAAAAATTGTACCACCTAATTTTGGATTTTCTTCTGTTGATTTTGCTACAACAATAATATTTGCCCCTTCTTTAGCTAATCTGATTCCAATTGCTTTACCAATTCCCCTGGATGCACCCGTAATGAAAACTGTTTTGTTTTTGTAAGACATAACAATAGTTTTATTAAATACAATTTAGAACTAATACTTAACTATCTGTTTTTAAAAGAAAGAAAAAAATTTCAAAAAAAGTTAAACAAATGTTTGATTAATTTTAAACAACCGTTTAACTTTGCGCCCATCTTTATTAAACATGGCATACAACGAAAAACAAATTACAATAATGGAAATAGCCGAAAAACTCTTTGCAGATAAGGGTTTTAGCGGAACTTCCGTAAGAGATATTGCAGATGCTGCTGACGTAAATGTGGCAATGATATCCTACTATTTTGGCTCTAAAGAAAAACTGTTCGAGGCTTTGTTTGGTTACCGGGCAGAGTCAAGCACATTAAAATTAGAAAGCGTTATCCAGGATAAACAACTGACATCTATTGAAAAAGTATATAGCCTAGTTGATTATTATATCGACAGGATTCAAACTTATCCATGCTTTAATAAAATTTTCTTGCGTGAACAAATGACCAATTTCCGCTCCAGCACAACGGCTATGATAACTGACTATAAGAAAAAGAACCAGGCATTAATAAAACAAATTATCGGCGAAGGACAAAAAAAGGGAGAAATAAAAAAGAATGTGGATGTACCGATGATGATGGCAACCTTGATTGGCACTGTATCGCACCTGGTTACCACACAACATTATTTTAAAGAATTAAATAACCTGGAATCTCTATCCGAAGAAGAATTTAAAAAATATCTAAAGAAAAAATTAAGTATACACCTTAAAACTTTATTCAAAGCACTTTTAACCAATGAAGCATAATATGATACGTACGACAGGACTTTTAATTGCACTAACGTTATTGAGCACACGAATTTTAGCACAAGACAGTGCCCGTAATATTACACTCAAAGAGGCAATTAATTTAAGTATTCAAAACAGTAAGCTTTTAAAAAACAACAAAGCAAAAATTGATGAGGCAACGCTGGCTGTTGATGAAGCGAATGAAAGAAAACTTCCCGACTTCAGTATAAGTGGCGCTTATTTGTATTTGCCAATTCAACCGAATGTAAACATCAGCAAAAGCAGTACAGACACAGGAAGTAGCGGTGGCGGAGCGCCAAAAGTTAACCAGGCTATTTATGGTATTGCCTCTCTGTCATACCCGATTTTTACCGGGGGCAAATTAAAATATGGCGTTGAATCTGCTAAATATTTGGCCCAAGCTGTAAAGTTAGATGCAGATAATAACCGGGAAGAAATTATAATGAACACCATTAATGCCTACAGTAATTTATATAAAGCAAAAGCGGTGGTGGAGCTTGTGAAGCAAAACCTCGAACAATCAAATCAGCGGGTAAAAGATTTTTCTAACCTTGAGCAAAATGGTTTATTAGCAAGAAACGATCTATTGAAATCGCAATTACAATCATCAAATGTAGAGTTAGTCCTGTTAGATGCTGAAAGCAATTATAAGCTTGCAACTGTTAATATGGATTTGATGTTAGGCTTACCGGAAAACACGACTTTAATTCCCGATTCAGCAAGCCTTTGGCAACAAAACCAAATAAAACCAATTGATGATTATGAGCAATTATCATTACAAAACCGAAAAGATCTTGCAGCATTAACCGCAAGAAAAAAAGCTGCAGATGTTGGTATTAAATTAGCTCATGCTGATTACTATCCAAGTCTGGCACTCACCGGTGGATACATTGCAGCAGACATTCCCGGGTTTTTATCTATCACCAATGCAGTAAATATCGGCGTAGGAGTTAAATACGAGCTTTCTTCTCTTTGGAAAACAAAAACAAAAATTGCTGAAGCAAAAGCAAGGTCAGAACAACTGTCCGCTAACCAGGAAATGCTGAATGATAATATCAAACTGCAAATAAACCAGGCGTATCAAAATTATTTAGTAAGTCAGAAGAAAATAGAAGTATATCAAAAAGCTGTTGAACAGGCAAACGAAAATTATCGCATTACAAAAAATAAATACGATAACGCTTTAGAAACATTAACCGATCTATTGGATGCAGATGTAGCTCAATTACAAACAAGATTAAATGCTGCAAATGCAGTGATAGATGCTAACACAGCTTATAATAAATTATTACAAACCGCAGGAGTCTTAAACAACTAATTCAAATTAAAAAATTAAAAGAAGATAATATGTCAACTCAGCAAAACAAACCGGAAGCACCAAAGAAAAAAAGTAAAGGATTTATAATTGTGCTTGCCTTATTAATAATTGGCGGCGGAACATTTGGTATTACTAAATACATTCACGCACAGCACCATGAAGAAACAGATGATGCACAAATTGATGCAAACATTAGTCCTGTAATTCCAAGAGTAGCCGGGTATGTAAAAGAAGTGCGTGTAAAAGATAATCAGTATGTAAAAAAAGGTGATACGCTGGTTATTTTAGACGATAGAGATCTGGCAATCAAAGTTCAACAAGCAGAAGCAGCCTTAGCTACAGCACAAAGTAATTTAGGCGCAGCAGAAGCCACTACCAACGCTTCTAAAGCAAACATAGCAAGTACAGAAGCCGGAGTGTCAACTATTGAGGCGCAAATACAAACGGCTAAGGTAAACTTATGGAGAGCAACACAGGATTATCAACGCTATGCGAATTTAATTAAAGATCATTCCATAACACAACAGCAATACGAGCAGGCAGAAGCGGCTAAGCAAACAGCCGAAAATCAATTGAATGTTTTGCAACAGCAAAAGAACCAGGTGTCGAAACAAACCAATGCGGTAGCATCTCAAAGTAATGCAACGTCTTCTCAAATTGGTGTAGCCGGCTCCGTTATTAAACAAAAAGAAGTAGATGTAGCTGATGCAAAATTGAATCTTTCTTATGCTGTTATAACTGCACAGGAGTCGGGTTTAATTTCAAAAGTAAATGTGCAGGAAGGTCAATTTGTACAATCCGGTCAATCTCTTTTCAATATTGTATTAAGTAACGATGTTTGGGTAGTTGCCAACTTTAAAGAAACACAATTTGAAAAAATGCGTGTGGGACAAAAAGTAATTGTGCATGTAGATGCTTACCCAAGTCATGAGTTTGTGGCAAAGATAACATCGTTCTCACCTGCTACCGGCTCACGTTTTGCCTTGTTACCTCCTGATAATGCAAGCGGCAACTTTGTAAAAGTGGTATCCCGTTTACCGGTAAAAATAGAGTTTAATAAAGAATCTGATTCATTGGTTAATCAATTACGTCCGGGAATGAACGTAGCGGTTGATGTGCATTTAGATTAAGAATGATGTATTGCCATGAATGCACGAATTACATAAATAAACGTTGTGTACTCTGTGCCTCTATGAGAAAATTATAAACAAATTTTGAATGACACAAGCAGAATCATTAGTTGAATACGGAAGCAGAAGGGTTATTATAACCATAACCGCCATTTTCTGCGCACTACTGGAAATTGTTGATACAACCATTGTAAACGTGGCATTAAACGATATGCGTGGTAACCTTGGCGCTACATTAACAGAGATTGGCTGGGTGGTTACAGCGTATGCCATTGGTAATGTCATTGTTGTTCCGATGACAAGCTGGCTATCGCAACAATTTGGACGAAGAAATTATTTTGCCGCCTCTATTATTCTTTTCACAGTTTGTTCTTTTTTATGCGGTAACGCAACAGGTATTTGGGAATTGGTGGCATTTCGTTTTTTACAAGGCGTTGGTGGCGGCGCACTACTGGTTACCTCTCAAACTATTATAACAGAAAGTTATCCTCCTGAAAAAAGAAGTATGGCGCAAGCCATTTATGGAATGGGGGTTATCATTGGCCCAACCTTAGGACCGCCATTAGGCGGTTATATTGTTGATCATTTTGCGTGGCCTTATATTTTCTATATCAATATTCCCATTGGTGTAATTGCAACATTACTAACGTTGCAGTATGTACGCAGTCCGAAATATGGAGAAAAGAAAAAAGGAAAAGATATTGACTGGTTAGGAATTGGATTATTGGCAGCCACCATTGGCTCTTTACAATATGTGTTGGAAAAAGGGCAGGATGATGATTGGTTCAGCAGTAGTGTCATTACAATATTTGCAGTAGTAGCCGCTTTAGGTTTATTCTTTTTTATCTGGCGAGAATTGACCTTTAGAAACCCTATTGTAGAGCTAAGGGTTTTAAAGAATACTAATCTAAGGATTGGGACTATCTTATCATTTATAATGGGTTTTGGTTTATATGGCTCTACTTTTATTATTCCTTTATATACACAGGCAACATTGGGTTGGACAGCACAACAAGCTGGTATGTTGATGATACCTTCGGCGATAACAACTGCTTTTATGATGCCCATTATTGGTAATATTTTGCAGAAAGGAGCCCCCCAGCAAGTGTTAGTGTCAATAGGAATGATAATATTTTCCATATTCACTTTTTGGTGTTTTACAGTTATAACGCCGGATACAAGTGTAGATAATTTTTTCTGGCCGTTAATTTTGCGTGGTATGGGAATGGGGTTATTATTTATTCCAATTACAGCTTTGTCTCTCTCTTCATTAAAAGGGCAACAAATTGGGCAGGGTGCTGCGTTTACAGGAATGATGCGGCAATTGGGTGGTTCATTTGGAATTGCCATTATAACAACCTTTATGTCGCATCAAAATATTGTACATCGCGTAGATCTGATAAGTCATTTAGATGCAAGCAATCCCGCTGTTCAACAACAAGTACAAAGAACACAACATAATTTTATGTTGCATGGAAAAAGCACAATGGATGCGTTGAAGAGCGCTTACGCTTCGCTGGAAGGAATGGTAATGAAACAGGCAACCGTACTATCTTATATGGACGTGTTTTTGTATCTCGGTATTATGTTTTTGATCTGTGTACCGTTTATATTGATTGTGCGTGGTAATAAAGAAAAAAAGAAAATGGATCTATCGGATGCTATGCACTAAACATATTTCCTTTGGAAAACGCTTGGGATATATTCCAACTAAAAAACCTCATTTTAAATGAGGTTTTTATTTTTTCCAATATTAAAAACGATTTACATTTTTTCTAATTTGCGATCATACCCTTAACAATCTCCATTTTTCTATCGGTATAATTTCGTACACCCTCTACTGTTGGCGGAATATAAATATCAGGAATAACACCTGTGCCTTTAAAAGGAACATGATTGTATTGCACAATACGAAATAAAGGTAAACGCACTCTTAGTTTCGTTATTGGCAATGTAATATCTGGAATCATAATTCCATCATTCCCATACCAACCGCCGCCGGTTTCTTCACCAACCAACTTAACATTAGGCTGCCCTTTAACTAAGTTACAAAATATGGTTGACGCCGAAAATGTAGGTCCATTCACTAACACATACATTTTTCCGTTATAATGATTTTTTGTTTTAGGTACAAAAACATGGCGTTCCCAATAACCATAATGAGGTAGTCCATCATCTTGCTGCCTTGTAAGAAAAAATAAGCCTAACGTATTTATAAGGCTGTTTTTAATATACTTTGAATATGGGCTTAAGGTTTTTGTGACAGCAAAAGCAGAGTCTGCCACTTTAAAAGAAGTATTGCGTATATATTTTGTAAGCAATACACACATATTAATATCGCCACCACCATTAGCCCTTAGATCAAGAATTACATTTTTAATATTGTTTTTTCTGATTGTTTTAAACGAGGTTTTAAAAAAACTACGTAAATGTTTTCTGTTGCCTTTGCTAAAAGTGTTAAGTGTTATAGTAGCTGTACTAAGATTTGTATCAATTGCCAATGAACGAAAACTTTCGATATATAATTTATGTAATTGGCGCTTGGTAAATTTTATTTCAGGTATTACGGCTTTTTCTTTACCTGTGTCAGGCACTGGAATATACATGGGAATAATGGTAGATCTTTCTTTACCTGCACTATCAATATAACCTACCATGTAGGTATTATAAATACCAAACGCATTTCGATGGTAAAAAGGAAAATTAGTGCTGATACGCACATAATTTACATTATCAGCATATCCATCCAACGGTAAATACTCAAACATTTTTTGTATTAGCTCTCGGTTGCGAATTCCGTTAATGGATGTAATTGGTGTACCTCGTTTCAAAAGCGAGTCTTGATTATTAAGATTTAATGAAACAACCATTGTGTCTTTCCAAACTTTAAGATGTAATGGAAAAGATGGAATTCTAACTTTTCGTTCAAACTGGTACCAGTTTTTACTCATACTAAAGCTCGTATGGCCACAACGTATTTTATTGATAACGCGGGCTAATACATTCCAGCCGAATTGTAACTCCGTCATGGAGTCGGTTATGCTTTTATAGCCGCTATCAAAAAACATATTCATGCTATCTTTTGGTGTGTACCAATAAAGAGAAGGATGTTTTGTTTCAAGAATATTTCTTAATAATGTATAATCTTTTTGAAGTTGTTGTACAGAATATTTTTTATTCGGATTATAATTTTTGCTGGTTGCCGCACAGCCTGCTAGTAGGGCAATGCAAATAACTGCCGGTAAAAAAATCCGATAGCGCATTTTTGTAGATTAGCTTTTCAAATGATTCCAACCCTGGGCAACCATATTATGTTTATTGCCGGCCCTGGTAATAATTTTTTTTCCTTCACCGGCTTCTGTTACATATCCTATCACACTTATCTGGTCGTTCAATAAAATTTTTTCGTAATCATTTTGTGCAATCGTGAATAATAACTCGTAATCTTCACCACCACTTAATGCACATGCTGTCGGGTCAATCTCTAATTTATAAGCATATTGACGAGCTTCTTCATAAACCGGGATCTTGTCTTCATACAATACACAACCTGTTTCACTTTGTTTGCAGATATGCATTAGATCGCTGCTTAGTCCATCACTTATATCCATCATAGACGTTGGAGTAATATTATGCTCTGCAAAAAATTCAATAATGTCTTTTCTTGCTTCCGGTTTTAATAATCTTCCTACAATATAAGCTTGACTTTCTAGATCGGGTTGTACACCCGGGCTTTCTAAAAATATTTTCTTTTCACGTTCCAATAAAGTTAGTCCTAAATAAGCGCCTCCTAAAAAACCGCTTACACAAATCAGGTCACCTTTATTAGCAGTGCTGCGTTTTACATATTTTTCAGGTGCAACCTCACCAATGGCAGTAATTGAAATTACAAATCCTTTTTGCGATGAAGTAGTATCGCCGCCAATCAGATCAATATTATATTTTTCGCAAGCAAGATAAACACCTTCATAAAACTCATCCAACGCTTCCAAACTAAAGCGACTACTAACGGCAATGCTTAGGGTGATATGCGTAGGCGTTGCATTCATTGCATATATATCGCTAATATTTACAATTACACTTTTATAGCCAAGATGTTTTAGCGGAGTGTACATCAGGTCAAAATGAATACCCTCTACCAACATATCTGTTGATATAACCGTTTGCCTGCCGAAATGATCTATCACAGCAGCATCATCACCAATACTTAAAACAGTAGATGAATTCCTGGTTTCATTGTTTTGAGTTAAGTGATCAATCAACCCAAATTCTCCTAATGATGCTATTTCAGTTCTTGCTTCGCTCATAATTGCTTTTTATTATTTATCACGTCCAACATCTCATCGTGTATCTTTCCATTAGTGGCCAGCAAGTGTGGTTGGTATGGCGAATAGTAATTGCCTTCAAAGTCTGTTACCTTTCCACCCGCTTCTTCCACCATTAAAAATCCTGCGGCACTATCCCATGCCTGCAGTTTATGTTCATAAAAACCATCGAATCTTCCCGCAGCCACCCAACACAGATCTATGGCGGCGCTACCCAATCTTCTAACCGGAATTCCTTTGCGGATAAAACGTTCAAAAACTTGCAAGGGTCCGTTGGGAGAATCCAAATAAGTGTATGGAAACCCTGTTACTAAACAACTTTTTACTACATCTGTTTTATCGCTTACAGATATTTTTTTGTCATTCATTGTCGCACCTTTTCCTTTTTCAGCAAAATAAAATTCATTTATGAAAGGATTGTAAACAGCACCCAAAACCATTTTGCCCGCTTGCTCAATACCGATACTTACGCAGCAAATAGGAATGCCATTCGCAAAATTTACGGTGCCGTCAATCGGGTCGATGATCCATTTGTATTCACTATCCATTTTAATTTCGCCTGCCTCTTCACTTAAAATAAAATGGTCGGGAAATTCAGCTTTTATTACTTCAAAAATTGCTTTTTCTGCAGCATGGTCTGCTTCGGTAACCAAATTATTCATTCCTTCTTTATTTGAAATCTTAAAATCGCCGTTAAAAAACCGCTGTAATTCTTTTGCTCCTGCTTGTGTAGCCTTTATTAGTGTAGATTTTAACATGGCGCAAAGATAACAAAGCATGGCTTTTATCAATATTCTTTGTAAAGGCAACAATTTATATAACACTTATTTATCTTTGTTTACCCTCTTTTGCAATTAAACAACTACCATGTCTTTACCCGTTACGATAGAACATAATGAAATTTTTGATTTGGCTTTCAGGTTTGTAACCGAAACCAGTGAAAACATTTTTCTTACCGGTAAAGCAGGCACAGGCAAAACCACTTTTCTTAAATATTTAAAAGATAATTGTGCTAAAAATATAGTGGTAGCAGCTCCTACAGGAGTAGCAGCCATTAATGCGGGTGGTGTTACACTGCATAGTTTGTTTCAATTGCCTTTTCATCCTTTCCTGCCAACTGCCAATAACAAGACAGAATTATTGGCAAAGCTTCGTTTTACAGGGCAGCGCCAACAATTATTACGTAAAATGGAATTGTTGGTGATCGATGAAATAAGCATGGTGCGTGCTGATGTATTGGATGCAATTGATACAATTTTAAGAAGTGTGCGTCGTAATCACAGTATTCCTTTTGGTGGAGTACAATTATTGTGTATTGGAGATCTGCATCAATTACCGCCGGTTGCACAACAACAAGAATGGAGCATTTTGCAAGAGTATTATTCATCCCCTTTCTTTTTTGATAGCTTGTCTGTAAAAGAACAAATGCCTTTATTGATCGAGCTAAATAAAATTTACAGGCAAAAAGAAGAATCGTTTGTGCGCTTATTAAATAAAGTACGCACCAATAATATGGATGCTGATGATTTTGAAGATTTACATTTACGATACGACCCAACGTTTTCTCCATCGGCAGATGAAAAATATATTACACTTACATCGCACAACAAACAGGCAGAGGGTATTAATGAACAACAATTAAATAGAATAATTGCACCTGCTAAAACGTATAAAGCAGATATTGAAGGTGATTTTGCTGAAAATAATTTCCCGGCAGAAGCAGCATTGGTTTTAAAGATTGGCGCACAGGTTATGTTTTTAAAAAATGATGCGGTACAAAAAAGATATTTCAATGGAAAGATTGGAGTGGTAAAACATTTAGAGGATGAAAGAATTATAGTTGAATGTGATGGATTTGAAATTGATGTACGTAAGGAAACCTGGGAAAACAGTCGTTATGTATTAAACAGGGAAGACGGAAAATTGGAACAGGAAACACTAGGTATGTTTACACAATATCCTTTGCGATTGGCGTGGGCAATTACTATTCATAAAAGTCAAGGCTTAACATTTGAAAAAGTGATGATAGATGCTGGTTCATCTTTTAGTAGCGGACAGGTATATGTTGCACTAAGCAGATGCACCAGTTTAGAAGGTATTGTTTTATTATCGAAGATAAACGCCTCAACACTTTTTAGTAATGATAATGTTGTTAAAGCGCATCAATCCTTATCTCACAAAGGCTCACTGGTAGAGCGCTTTGCAGGTGCGAGACGATTGTTTACACAGCAATTGATAGAAGATATTTTTTTATTCAATGAGGCAGAAGTTGCTGCCAATGCATTGGAGTATCATATTAAAGAACAACATCTAAAACTAAATGAAGGAAGTGTTGAATGGATACAAAATTTAAAACAGCATATCGTTGCGGCTAAAGCCGTTGGAGTAAAATTTAATTTATTGGTTTCCGAACTGATAAAAGATAAGCCATTGATAGAAGAAAATGAACTGCTGCAAAAAAGGGTTAACGACGCAGCCAATCATTTTGTTCCAAAGTTTTTACAGTACCAGGAAGCAATAAAAAATCACCCGCTTGTTACGGAACATAAAGAAACAGCAGCTATCATTAATGAATATTTACTGCAACTGGCTATGGCAATCTACACTTCTGTTTATTTTTTACAGTATTGTAAAGAGCCGTTTTCTGTAACCGGGTTTTTACAACACAAATTAAAATTTGCAACACCACGGTTTAGTATAAATTCTTATGCTAATGCAAAAAAAGAAATTGTAACAACTAATGATACTACGAATATTGCCTTGTATGATAAGTTGCGTGTTTGGAGAGATAATGTATTGCAACAAACAGGGCAACCCATTTACATGGTGGCAAATAAACAGTCTTTAAAAGAAATATGCGAATTTCTTCCTTTAACAAAAAATCATTTGCAGCAATTAAGCGGTTTTGGTAAAGCCAAGGTAGAAAAGTATGGCGATGATATTATTGATATAGTACAGCAGTATTGTATTATCAATAATTTATCTACAAACATTCAAGCGAAAGCTCCGGTAACAAAAAAAGAAAGAATAAAAAAGATAACCGAAAACACACCAACAGATACAAAAACGCAATCATTTAATTTATTTAAACAAGGAAAAACTATTACAGAAATTGCCAAAGAGCGAAACTTTGCCGTAAGCACTATTGAAGGACATCTTGCTTATTTTATAGGAACCGGGCAAATTAATATTGATGAAATGGTGGGGATAGAAAAACAAATAGAAGTTAAAGCTGCTATTGAAAAATTAGGAGCAGAAAACTACAAAACAATTTTTGATGAATTAAAGGGTATTTACAGTTATTCTGAGATCCGTATGGTAGCTGCATCTATGAATGTAAATGAAACAAAGCCGCAAGCCCAGGCATAACTATTTTGAATACTGCAATAAAAATTCGTATTTCGTACCACAAACAAAAATGATTTGCAGCTATCCATCATCATAGTAAATTATAACGTAAAATATTTTCTAGAGAAATGTCTTAACTCTACACTGGCAGCTTGTAAAAATATCGATGCGGAAATTTTTGTAGTTGATAATAACTCTTCTGATGGAAGTAAAGAGTTTTTTTTCGACAAATTTTCTTCTGTAAAATTTATATGGAATAAAGAAAATGTTGGTTTTGCCAAAGCAAACAATATTGCTCTTCGGCAATGTTCAGGAGAATATATTTTATTCTTAAACCCTGATACGATCGTTCCGGAAGATTGTTTGGAGAAATGCCTGGCTTTTTGTAAAACGAAAAAAAATATTGGTGCATTGGGTGTACATATGGTTGATGGCAAAGGAAATTTCTTAAAAGAAAGTAAAAGAGCTTTTCCCGGTTTAGCAACTGCGTTTTATAAATTAATTGGCTTAGCTGATTTATTTCCAACATCCAAAACATTTGCCAAATATTATCTCGGCGATTTAGATGAACATACAACGAATGAAGTAGATGTATTGGCCGGTGCATTTATGCTGCATCCTAAAAAAGTATTGGATGAAGTAGGGAGTTTTGACGAACAATTTTTTATGTACGGCGAAGATGTTGATCTCAGCTACCGCATACAAAAAGCAGGATATAAGAATTATTATTTTGCCGAAACTACTATCATTCATTTTAAAGGTGAAAGTACTAAAGCGGGCGACTTAAATTATGTAAAACATTTTTATGGAGCTATGGCCATCTTTGTAAAAAAACATTATAGTGGGAGCAAGTATAAGTTCTTTATATTTTTTATTCAATTTGCTATTTGGTTAAGAGCAATACCATTAACGATAGGAAGTTTATTTAAAAAACTAACCGGTGCAAAAAGAAAATAATATCATTTGTAGTCGATAATCTAAAACTTCCTTCTTCCGTCTCTCTGTAAAACAAAAAACCACTCCCGAAGGAATGGTTCTTTTATTACTAACTAACCCATCACAAAATATTTAAGCTGCCTGCATTTCTGCAATCTTGGCTCTTATTTTAGTTTCCAATTCTGTTGCCAGTTCGGGGTTGTCGGTCAACAGTTGTTTAACTGCATCTCTACCCTGGCCTAATTTATTAGTATCATAACTAAACCAGCTTCCGCTTTTTTGAACAACTCCCAACTCAACTCCCATATCAATGATTTCTCCTGTTTTAGAAACACCTTCTCCAAAAATAATATCAAATTCTGCGCTACGGAATGGCGGCGCTACCTTATTCTTTACCACTTTTACTTTTACACGATTACCAATTGCCTCATCGCCATCTTTTATTTGCGCCATTCTACGAATATCCAAACGTACCGAAGCATAAAACTTTAAGGCATTACCGCCGGTAGTAGTTTCAGGATTACCAAACATTACGCCGATCTTTTCACGTAACTGGTTAATGAAGATGCAGCAACAGTTTGTTTTAGAAATGGTAGCAGTCAGTTTACGCAAAGCCTGGCTCATTAATCTTGCCTGCAATCCCATTTTACTGTCACCCATTTCTCCTTCTAATTCACTTTTAGGAACCAGCGCTGCAACAGAATCAATTACTACAACATCTAAAGCGCCTGATAAAATCAATCTATCTGCGATCTCCAAAGCCTGTTCGCCATAATCAGGTTGCGAGATCAATAAATTATCAATGTCAACACCTAATTTTTGTGCATAACTGCTGTCAAATGCATGCTCTGCATCTATAATTGCACACATACCACCTTTCTTTTGTGCTTCTGCAATTACATGTGTAGCAATAGTTGTTTTACCACTACTTTCCGGCCCATAAATCTCTATTACTCGCCCTTTGGGCAGCCCCCCAATTCCTAACGCCACATCTAAACCAAGCGACCCGGTAGAAATTACTTCCTGTTCTAAATGAGGCTTTTCGCCCATCATCATTACGGAACCCTTGCCGAAATCTTTATCAATCTTATCAATTGTAAGTTTCAGTGCTTTTAATTTTTCTGCGTTACTCATGTGTCTAAGTTTATTAAGTGATGTATCTGGTTTTACGTGTTAAATTTAAATCTTGAGCCAAAGATAATTGGTTTTGTTTATCAACACTAATTTTTTTAGTAATTTTTAGTAAAATTTTTTAGCATTGCTAAATATGCGCACGTTAACTAATATTAACAAATTGTTACCTGTGCAAAACACAGGTTGCAAGTATAAAACTTACGGTGTACCTTTTCACTATTAAAGTAAGTCTTATGAGATGGGTACTAGTTAGTCGTTCAAATGCAACATTACAGGAGTATCACTTGTTGCAGGATAACGAATGTAAAGCCATTCTAAAATACAATCCTCTGCATCGTTCCGCACGGGTTAGTTCAGGAAGATCACAGCGATTATTCTTTATTCAAAGCGCAGGAGCGCTAACCGGAAAAAACATTTTCGTAAATGAGTACGGAATGGAAGTAGGAAACCTTACTTTAGGAAAATGGAATGATTTTCACGGATCACTTACTATTGATGATACAAAATTTTATTATTCTTCTAAAAACGCAGAGATAAACATTTCTGATAGTTCACGACACATAGTAGCTACCTGCGAACTTAATTCAAGCAATGCTTCGCCTGTTTCAAAAAACAGCATTGAAAATAATTATCTTTTATTAGGACTTTGTTGGTATCTCTACCTGCCTGTTATAAAAGAAAAATTGGTGTTTGCCGCATAAGATTTTTTGAGGACCAGGTTTTTTCTTTCAATGTTAAAAATCCCACCTGTTACGGCGGGACTTTTTGGTTTCAACTTCAACAAAAAACCATCGAAACTATTTTACATGAATGAACCGATAGGTGAGCCTGTAGGTTTCATATATGTGCTCGGCTGATTTTGCTTCTGTAATTTTTGCTTTTCATTCTCTAATTCTTTTTCAAGAACTTTTTCCACAGAATCTTTTTTCTTTTCTATTATATTTTCCAATGAATCTATTTTACTATCTTTTTCATCACTCCAATCATCGTCAGTATTGTGTTTTCTACCTGTAACTTTTTTTCCTTTAAGCGTATACAAGTTGCCATCCGCATACATTACATAATCAATATTTTTTTCCCATTCCGGATATTCATCATCCCAATCAACATCTATATTGTTATCATTCCATCCCCAATTTATATCTGCCATTTGTCCCGTGCTTTCATCAATACGTATTTGTTTACCAACCGGAACATATACTGTTACAACAACCCGTTGATTGCGGAATTTTTCTTTTTCTGAAAAAGTAATATACCGGTCTAATACCAACAATGAATCAACCTGGCGTGCATTAAAGGCAATTAAATTTGCCGTTGCTTCTGCCAAAGATTTTTTATTACCGTTAGCAAATCTTTTTATGGTAACAGAAAAGCTATCATTGGATGATTTTAAAATTTGGATACCAATGTTTTTCATGTAAGCACTATCGCCATCAATCTTAAACCAATTGCTCAAGCGTTTTCTTGCAGGATAGTTGGCTGTTACTTCTAATTTTTTTACTCCGGGATTGATGAGGGTTAAGTTTTGTTCAATCCCATCATTATTATATTTAAAATCTTTTGTTACAGATGTAAGCAATAAAATAAAAGAAGCCCAACCTAAGATCCATAAGCAAATAAAAGTTAAGCGTAATAATTTTCTATTGCTTTTTACTTTAGCCAGTCGACGAATGATCCAGGTGATTACGCCAATAACCGGTGCGCCGATAAAGAATAATAATGTTCCCCATGCATAAGCGTTTTGCCATCCATCAGTAATAAGAAAGTTTTTTAAAGGGAACACACTAACAGCGCCAATAGCAATTGCAAACAATACTACTACGCAAACAATACCAACAATACCAATAATAAAGTAGCCGAATATTTTCAATAGTAAAACAATGATATCTCCTAATGATCGTCCGCTGCGTTTAGCAACTGAGCTTGCTTCTGTGCTAAAGGTTTTTCCTTTTTCGTGCGCATAGGCTTTTGCTTCTGCACCAAATTTTTCAGCACGCTCTTTAACACCTTTCATCTCTTCCATTACAGAGTTTTTAATAGAATTTATATCTACCTTTTCTCCTTTCATTTCCAGCTTTTCGGCTGTGGTAAAGGCTTCGGGGATTACCAGCCAAAGAATAATGTATACTATTAATGAACCGGGGCTAAAGCTAAAGCGAATGAAATTCGGGAAATCAAAAAGCCCCCAATGACTCCATTGAAAAACGAAAGATAAAAATGGTAATAGAAATAAAATTCTTGGTATCCATGGATTAATGCCGAAGTAATTACCAATGCCGCTGCAAACGCCTGCTAATATTTTGTCGTCAGAGTCACGATAAAACTTTTTTCTTACTGCGCCAATTTCAAGTGTAGAAGAGCTTGGAACAAATATCCATAACAATAAATAAGGAAAAAAAGCTGCCCCAAACAATACGATGGCTACAATACGAATAATAACGGGATCTGTATTAAAGTAATTAGCAACACCACTGCAAACGCCCCCCAGTATTTTATTATTCTCATTGCGGAATAAGCGTTTATGCGTAAACGTTGTGTTGGCTGTTTTAGCAGATTCTTTAAAACTTTCCTGCTGTGCTTGAGAAGTAGCTTCTGCAGCATCACCCAGATCTTCCGGTCTGCCAATGCTTTTTACTATTGCATTAATATCATCATCAGTAATGCAGGTTGCGCCTTTTTTCAGCCCTTCCTGGAACAGTTCACTGATGCGATTTTCAATATCATTAATGATCTCATCTCTGCCTTCTTCATTAGCAAAGTATGCACGCAGACTTTCAGTATAGTTTTTAAGCAACTCAAAAGCAGAAACTTCAATCGGAACTACTTGTCCCTGGAAGTTTATATTTATTACTTGTTTCATGGCTTTTTGTTTTTGCCGGCGCTCAGCGCCATTTTAATTAAGAGTTGAAGTTGTTGTTGGTAGAATTTTGTTCTGTTTCGGATAATGTTTTCACTGCATTTGCCAGTTCGTTCCAGGTTGCTTCCAGTTCTTTATAAAAAGCAGCACCTTTTTCGGTAAGCGAAAAATATTTTCTCGGCGGTCCGCTGTTACTTTCCACCCAACGATAAGTAAGAAACTCAGCGTTTTTAAGTCGTGTTAAAAGCGGGTAAAGTGTTCCTTCAAAAATATTCAGGTTGGCGGCCTTCATTTTTTCAATGATATCCGAAGGATAAGCTTCTCCTTGTTTTATCACCGAAAGAATGCAAAACTCCAACACTCCTTTTCGCATTTGGCTCGCTGTATTATCAATATTCATTTCCTTGAGTTTTAATTTGACAACACAAAAATATAAAAATTTCAGTACTATGCAACACATAATACCATTTATTTTTTAGTAGCTGGCGGTAAATGGTATGGTAGATTATTCTAAAAACCTTTACTGTATTATGTCTTGATGCTTTTACCTCTCTTTAAAATATTTTTTGTATTTGTGACAAAAGGTAAAAACACATTATTTTTATTTTATGAAGTAATTATAGCGTGCCCCAAGCTAACGCAAGGGTCAGGCTATCCGTTCCAACCCGATAGCTATGGGGTCCGCCACAAGGCCAACGCACAAACCTTCAGCGGGCTTTCCACTTCTATCCCTCACGCATAAACTCCAACCGGTAAAAGTAAATCGTCGTATTTTGTTTAAGTGAAACAGCAATATCAATACTCATTTGTTACTGTTTGGCAAATTGCCGCACCCATACAGCAGGTCTGGGACATAATATCTAACAACAGCGATTGGCCAAATTGGTGGAAAGGTGTTTTAAAAGCAGCAACCATTAAAGAAGGCAATGAAAATGATATTGGTAAAATAGTTGAATATAGCTGGCGAAGTATTTTGCCTTATACGCTTAATTTTAAAATGACAGCTGAAAAAATAGAAAAGCCGTTTTTAATGCAAGGCAATTCCGTCGGGGAATTACAAGGAGAAGGAATATGGACATTTAAAGAAGAAAACAATATTACTACTGCAACATGCCAATGGAATGTAAATACCAATAAGACATGGATGAATAAGCTGGCTTTTTTATTTAGACCATTATTTAAATGGAATCATAAAATAGTAATGCGTTGGGGCGCCAAAGGGTTAGCAAAAAAATTAAATGCGGAATTGTTGAAATGCTGATCTCGTTTATTCGTAACTGTTATAAAGGCAGTTAATTATAAACTCTCTACCTCACTCCAAACAAACTCTTCTATTTCATCAAAAAGGCTTCTCTCTCTTGCCTTACCTTTGTTTTGTTCTTCAAATTTATTGGTAAGATTTAGCGCCAATTGATACATACCTTCGGTAGCAGTCATATCAACCATTTCTGCAAAACTTTTAGGTTTCTTTTCTTCTTCCAAACTTCTGATATAGCAAAGTACTTCTACTACTTCAAAATGTGTTTTTTGCCAGGATTCAAATCCATTGGGAAAATCTGGAATAGGCATAACTGTTTATTTTAGTTTGCAATCGTTTTATTGAAGTATAAATTTATTTCCTTTCAACTAAAAAGAGGTTGACTTAAACGGCAATATTATTCTCTTAGTTAATAGTATAACAGAAGCAAGGTTTCCATGCCTAATTAAAAGTATTAAAGCTATCGATTGCAGTAATTGCTTTTTGCAATCGTTCTTCATAATTACCGCTAATATCAATCCAGGGAACAGATTGATTAATCACAATATCTTTATAAATATGATATAGTTTTTGTCTTGACTCTAAATCTGGATATTCTCTTAACTCATCTTTAACCCAGGGCAGATCAACATTACACAGTAAATACAGATCATATTTTCTTTCAACAATCTGATCTAATATCCAACGATGGCATTTATTAAATACGAACTCATTCCAAACTTTCATAACGTACAAGTCCGTGTCAATAAAAATCAATTTGGAATTTGGAATTTCTAATTTGGAATTTTCCAATTGTACCTGTCCCTTTGCAATGTCTAATAAATTCTCGTAAGTATAATCTGTACCATTTTTTAATAAATATTCTCTTGCATATTCTTTTACCCAAATCGTTTTATAATGATTCGCCAACTGTTCACACAGTGTACTTTTACCTGTTGATTCAGGCCCGATAGCTACAATTTTTTTAGGCAATTGCATGTTGTTGTTTTTCTCTTTTTATCCATTCAATCAAACCAAATACAGCCATAATTAATAACACCAAATATAGCACGCTTGTAAATGCATAATGCTTTACAAAATATAATGGAATAGAAGCACAGTTAGTGGCGATCCACCAATACCAGCTTTCAATTTTCTTTTTTGCCATTAACCACATACCGGTAAAGGCAGTAGCACTTGCAAATGCATCCGCCCATGGAATTGCTCCCGGAGCAAAGTTTGCTTTTAAATAAGTAAGTGAAACAAAAAATAGCATATAAAATGCAGCAAAAAATAATAAATGCTGCATCCATTCTTTTTTATTGGCAGACGAAATGTGCAAAATATAATGTTCCTGTTTGTCTTTTTTTGCCCACAATATCCAACCATAAATACTCATTACAGTGTAATAAACGCTTACAGCTGCCTCCCCAAACAAGCTTCCTTTTAAACTTATATAGATATAAATAATTGTACTTGCTAATCCACTGGGGTATACCCAAATATTTTCCAATCGGGAAAACCATACGCTTACAATTCCAGAAATCACAGCAATGTATTCCAACCCCGATGTATGCCTAATGTCTTCAATAAACTGTGTATATATTTCCTGTATGGTCATCTGCAATAAAAAAGCATCTCATAAAGATGCTTAAACTATGTTATTAAAATTGATATTTTTATTCTGCTTCTGCCACCACTTCTTTTACTTCCGGTATCATGCGTTTCATCATTCCTTCAATGCCGGCTTTTAATGTTATCATAGATGATGGACAACCGCTGCAGCTTCCCTGCAACATTAAATTCACTTTACCATCTTCGTAACTTTTAAACTGAATAGCGCCGCCGTCCATTTCAACAGCTGGTTTTACATAGTTTTCCAATAATTCTTTAATGCGCTTGACAACGTCATCATCATCTGCGGCAACTTCATTGCTGCTTTCTACTTTACGTGCCGCTACTTCATCTTCATTAACCACAGGTTTACCTTCTTCCAGGTATTCCTTCAAAAATTGTTTAATAGCAGGAATTACATCTTGCCAATCTTCTGTTTCGCTTGTTTTGGTAAGCGTAATAAAGTTGCTTGCTATAAAAACCGATTTAATAAAAGGAAATGCGAATAATTGCAACGCTAATGGCGATGGTGAAGCGCTGGCTTCATCAGGAAAATCAATGCTCTTGCCCGGATATACTTTCCAGCACAGTGGGATCCGAAGCTTGGAATTCACGTGACTTGAAGTCGCGGC
>JADMIO011189581.1_pt1 | contig 89617 bp, 84 predicted proteins | sample 8958161 | NCBI WGS metagenome assembly JADMIO01 (sample SAMN16585339, study PRJNA669376) | soil metagenome | isolation source: Crop rotation soil | place: USA: Cullars Rotation, Alabama | collected 2011
CGCGACAACTTGTCCACGTGGAATTCTAAGCTTAGGATCCCAATGTGCTGGAAAGGCGTCAGCACCTTGTAGCCCTTCGCCTCGTAGTACGACACCCAGCCCTCCCAGCTGCGCGGTGTCATCCAGAGGCCGTGGATGAGGACCACGGTGTCAGGGGTGAAGGCTTCGGCTTCGGTGAGGTCTTCGTTCAGGTCGCTGTCCATCCGACGGAGGGTGCCAGCGGCGCCGGGCCAGTGGTGTGCTGTGGCCGCGCGGTTCTGGTCCCTGCCTGCACGTCAGGTGGACGGCGTGTGCCGGGCCCGCCACTCTCGCGGCGAGATCCCGTACGCCGCGCGGAACCGGCGCGTGAAGTGTGAGGGATCGGCGAAGCACCAGCGGCGGGCGACGGCTGCGATCGTCCGGTTGCTGCTCCCGGGTCGGGCCAGCTCGCTGCGAGCACGGTCGAGTCGCAGCTCGATGATCCACTGCTCGAGGCTGAGGTCCGCCTCGGCGAAGACCTGGTAGAGACGGCGCACCGAGACGGCGTGGGCCGCTGCGATCTCCGCGGGGGTCAGCAGCGGGTCGGTCAGGTGGGCGCGGACGTACGACTGCATCCGCAGGAGCAACGTGTCCGCATTCGCCTCGCTGGCGCACCGATCCGCCCCCGCCACCGAGGCGATCAGAGCGCGCGCCAGGGCGATCGTCGCCGTGCCGAGCAGCTCCGAGGAGGTGCTGCCGTCGAGCCGGCCGGCCTCCCGGCCGAGGGTCCGCAGGTGCTGCGCGAAGACAGCGTGCACCGGGCTGGCCGCGATGGACGTCCGGGCGCGCCGGATCGTGCCGTCGGGGAGGTACAGGTCGGTGACAGGGATCTTGATGCTCCACCCGTCGGTGCCGACCGGGATGCGCGACCGGTAGGGACGGGTGAGCTCCACCAGGTTCACGGTCTCCGGTCTGGTCGCCAGCTCACGCCCGTCCTGTTCGATGACACCGGCTCGACTCACACCCAGGCTCAGCGCGATGGTCGGCACCTGGTCCGACGTCGCCGCCTGTCGCTGCGTCCTGGTCGTGTCCATCCCCGACGTGGCCACCCGGGTCAGCTCGACGGAACCGAGGAAGACCTGGCCGATCCTCAGCCAGACGTCGTCCGGATCGTGGTGCACGAGGTTCGTGGACAGCGTGGCCTCGAGCATCGCCGTGGAGACCGCATCCGCACGCTCGGCCTGCGGGACCGTGGCGGTGTCGAAGACCAGCATCGCCACCTCCACCCTGCGGCCAAGACATACCTCCAGGGGCAATATGGCGGCTGCACCGACGGCCGAGCAACGGGGTGTCCAAGCCGGGCGCTCGGTCGACCCCGCGGCCACCGGGTTCGACCGGCGGGGATGGAGGGAAGCGCCCTTTCCTGCTAGGCAGGCGTCATGGGAGTCCCAGGCAACCGAGCCCCGGCCGAGCTGGCCGCCACGGAGCTGTTCGCGGTCGACGCCTACCGGCACGTCTTCGACGCCACCGTCGAGGAGGTGGACCGGGACGGCGGTCGCGTCCGGCTGGCGCGGACGGCGTTCTATCCCGGCGGGGGCGGGCAGCCGTGCGACCTCGGCGAGATCGCGACCCCGGACGGGACGCTCACCGTCACCGGCGTACGCCGCGACCAGGGCGCGATCTGGCACGCGGTCGAGGGCGACCTCCCCGACGTGGGCGCCGAGGTCGAGGGCAGGGTCGACTGGGACCGCAGGCATCGGCTGATGCGTACCCACACCGCGCTGCACGTGCTGTGCGGGGTGATCTGGGCCGACTACTCCATCCCCGTCACCGGCGGGAACATGGAGCCGATGAAGGGCCGGCTGGATTTCCCGTTCCCGGCCATGTCGGCCGACCTGGGCGCGCAGGTCGAGCGTCGCATCAACGACGAGATCGCCAAGGCCCACGAGATCGTGGTCGGCTTCCTGCCGCGCACCGAGGCGGACAGCGACCCCGCGCTCATCCGCACCTCTGCCAACCTGATCCCGCGTGAGATCGACCCGCTGCGCATCATCGACATCGTCGGTCTCGACAGGCAGGCCGACGGCGGCACCCACGTCCTGTCCACCGCCGAAGTGGGTGCGGTGCGGGTCGTGGGCACAGAGAGCAAGGGCAGGGACAACAAGAGGATTCGCATCGAGGTCGTCGACGGCCAACTCGAGGAGAGCTGACATGACGAAGGACCACCTGGTCGGACTGCTGCTGGGCGCCGAAGAGGACTGGCCACGCGCGTTCGAGGAGATCCAGCGCCGGGTCGGGCCGGTGACCGTCGACGGCCCTGACGGACCAGAGACCCACACGGTGTCGTCCGAGCGGCTGACCATCGAGCCGTTCGCCCTCGACGACCCGGTCCGCACCGAGCTGGTCATCGACCGGCTGGCGCACTGGTACTACCACCCGCGCGAATGGCTCAAGAAGGCCGCGCTGGTCAACGGCACCTACCTGCTCAACAGCCCGTTCACCTTCCAGTCGATGGAGAAGCACAGCGCCTACTGCGCGCTGGTGCGCATGGGGCTCAAGGTCCCGGCCACCACGCTGGTGCCGTACAAGAACCCGGTCGACAACGTCCGCTGGGCCTACACCGCGGAGCGGTACAACCAGGAGTTCGACCTCGACAAGGTGGCCGAGGAGCTCGGCTACCCCATGTACATGAAGCCGTTCGACGGCGGTGCCTGGCGCGGGGTCTCGCGGATCAACGACCGGGGCGACCTGCACCGCGCGTACGACGAGTCCGGCGAGATGCTCATGCACCTGCAGGCCACCGTCGACTACGACCACTTCGCCCGCGCACTGTCCATCGGTCCCGAGACGATGGTCATGGACTTCCGGCCCGAACAGCCCATGCACCAGCGGTACGCCGTCAACCACGGCTTCCTCTCGGAGTCGGCCGGCGCCCAGTCGGTCGCGATCTCGCGCATCGTCAACGCGTTCTTCCGCTGGGAGTTCAACTCCTGCGAGATGCTCGTGGTCGGCGACGACGTGCACCCGATCGACTACGCCAACGCCTGCCCCGACGTCGCGGTCACCTCGCTGCACTACTACTTCCCCTGGGCGATCACCGCGCTGGTGCGCTGGTCGACGTACTGCGTCGTCAACGGCCGACGTGGCGCGGTGGACCTGCAGACCAGGCGCTACTTCGACGTCGCGGACGACGCGTCGCTGTCCTACGAGGAGAAGCTGGAGCGCTACCTCGGGCTGGCGGACGAGTACTTCGAGACCGACCGCTACTGGGAGTGGTGCGGCCAGCACCTCGGCCACCTGCCCGAGGCCGTGCTCGAGTGGGTCACCGGCGACGACTTCGACCGGTTGCTGCGCGACACGGTGCAGGCGACGTACCCGCCGCACGAGCAGGAGGAGTTCCTCGCCCACTTCCGGGGGCTCGTGGGGTTGTGGGCGTCGGAGCAGACCGGGCTGGGGTCCGGACCGACGTGACCATCCGGCGTCAGCCGGCGAGGCGGGCCCTGGTCTCCTCGACATCCATCCCGTGCAGGCGCAGGAGGTTCTCGCCGAGGATCTTCCGCTTGGCCTGCTCGGTGAGCTGGGGGTAGCCGTAGCCGTCGGTGAGGTCCTGGGGGATCTCGAAGTTCCAGAACGCCTCGAGCGCCCACTGCGGCTGCCAGATCGGCGCCTCGCTGCCGTAGACGATCTTGTCCTCGCCGCACCAGAAGAGCAGCTTGCCGAGCAGCTCGGCGAACAGCCGGGGTGCGCGAACCACGAAGTTGATGGACGCCGCGAGCGAGGCGTAGAGGTTCGGGTAACGGATCAGCTGCCAGCAGGTCTCGTCGATGAACGGCAGCCCCACGTGGTAGATCACGAAGTTGATGTCGGGGAACGCCCCGGCCGCGCCGTCCATGTCCCACGTCTGGGTGTGCTCGATCATCTGCGGACCGAGCGGGACCCCCTTGTGGACTCCGACCAGGTTGACGCCGAGCTCCTGGATCCGCTCGAAGACCGGGAACGCGACCTTCGGGTCGTCCATCCGCCACGGCACCTGGCCGCCGTCCTCGTAGCGCACGTTGTAGAACTTGAACGCCTTGGCGCCGAACTCCTCGACCTGGCGGGTCACCTCGTCGAGCGCCTTCTGCCCCTCCAGCGGGTTGACGGTGCCCCACATGACCGTGCGGTCGCGGTCGAGGTCGGCGAGCTTGGCGCACTCGGTCCACGGGGACAACCCGTCGTGGTAGAGGTCGGTGAGCGGCAGCGGCATCGCGACCAGCATGTCGGTGTCGGAGTTCCCGTAGACCATCTCGTGGATCTCCTCGACGCTCCACTTGTGCAGGAACTCGTCCGCGGACATCAGCGGCAGCCCCTCCGGCGTGAGCACGGTGTGGAAGGCATAGAGGTGGTTGGAGAACATCTGCCCGGCCGGGCCTCGGGCGTTGTCCGCCTCGAAGTTGAAGGGGTGCGCGACCCCGTCGAACACCAGTGCGTCACCGATCATGGGAGCTCCTTCGGGAAGTGATGGAGGCGGCGTACGACGCGGGGTCGGCCACCGTCGCCGGATCGGGCAGGAAGCGCAGCTTGGCGCGGGCACCGTCGGAGAGCCGCTCGGGCGACCACGCCTCGTGCCAGACCAGCTCGACGGTGGCGGTGTCCACGCCCGGGAGCGAGCACACGGCCGACTCGATGTCGCCGAGCACCGTGGTGGCGAACGGACACCAGCCCGACGTGAGCATCAGCTCGACCCGCGCCGCTCCCCGGTCGATCTCGGCACGGTGCAGCAGCCCCATGTCGACGACGGAGATCCCCTTGTCACGGCAGCACGGGTCGTAGACGTCGCTGAGCACGTCGCGCACCGACGGGTCGATCACGCCGCCAGTGTCGACCGGCCCGCAGGTGCCCGGAACCCGGCAGATTTTCATATGGCGAAACGCCGGCCGGTGCCTACGATGGCCCCGGGTGTGAGGAGTGCCGGATGGGCCCAGATGGCCAGGTTCCGGCGGGTGAGACGGCCCGACCGGACGACTTCGTGCAGAGCGTCGGCCGCGCTGTCCGGGTGCTCGAGGTCGTCGGGCGCGAGCCCGGGCTGCCGGTCAAGGCGATCGCCCGCAGGTGCGACCTGAACATCTCGACCAGCTACCACTTGGTGCGGACGCTCGCGTACGAGGGCTACCTCGTGCGGCTGCCCAACGGGACCTACGTGATCGGCGACGCCGTGGCGCGACGCTTCCACGACCTCGTCACCTCACTGGAGCGGCCGCCCGCCGCGGCGGTCGTGCTGCGCCAGCTGTCGGAGCGGGTGGGGCTGAGCTCCTACCTCGGTCTGCTCCAGGACGGGCGGGTCACCGTGGTCGAGCTGGCCGAGGCGGCGGGGTCGCCGTACCTCGAGGACTTCGAGGTGGGACTCGACGTCGCCGCGCATGCGACCGCGCTCGGCAAGGCGCTGCTGGTCGGCATGACACCGCGACAGCGGCACCGGTTCCTGGCGGCCCACGAGCTGCGCCCGTTCACCTCTCGCACCCGGACCGTGGTCGAGGAGCTCGAGGCGGAGCTCGGGGCCGTCCGGGCCGACGCGCCGGTGAGTGAGCACGGCGAGTTCCGGGACGGCGTCTCCTGCACCGCCGCGCTGGTCCCGCGCCGTGCCGTCGAGGACCCGGCGTGGGCGGTGGTGGTGGCCGTTGCCGAGGAGGAGGTCTCGCAGCGGATCGCGACCGAGGTGACGTTGGCCGCTGCCGACCTGGCCGGCAGCGTCAGCCGCTGACCGGTACCGCTGCGCCCCTCCGGGCCGCCACGGCGCGCAGTGCGGCCAGAACGCCGACCGTGGCGGTGACCGCCAGCAGGAACACCTGGAAGACGACCAGCCCGCCGCTGAGCTCGTCGTTCCCCAGCCCGCCGTCGAAGAACCCCGAGATCGCGCTGACCAGGCAGGCCACGGCGAGCAGTGCTGCCGCCACCGTCGCCAGCAGGCCGTCCTTGCGGGTCGCCAGCCAGGTCAGCACCACTTGGACCACGATCATCGGCCACGGCGCGGCCAGCAGGGCCTCCCCGCTCCACGCCTCCGCCCACGTGTTGACGTCGGCGCCCACGGCCAGGAGGCCGCCGATCACGTCGACGATCACGAGGACTCCCATGGCGACGACGAGTCGGCGGGCACCGGTCATGCGGGCCATGGTCACATGCGGGCTGCCTCAGAGCCGGTACGTCGTCTGCCCGTGGTCGTCGCCGAAGACCAGCACCTTGTCCGGTGGGACGCGGAAGACCGCTGCGCCGCCGCCGGTGCCGTCACCCTGGTGGCTGACCTCGAAGAACCGGCCGTCGCGGACCTCCCAGACCCAGTCGCCGTCGTACTTGGTGCGCCAGGCCTCGGCCAGCTCGCGGAGCAGCGCCTCGTCGGTGACGCGGGTGGCGACGCCCTCGACCGCGATGTCCTTGCCCTTCGTCCAGCCGTCGGCACCGAGCGGGCCGGCGGTGACCACGATGTGCGGATCGTGCTCGAGGTTGCGCATCTTCTGCTCGGCGTCGCCGGTGCAGAAGAAGAAGGCGCCGTCGCTCCAGACCCCGCAGAGGGGTACGGCGTGCGGTCGGCCGTCGCGGCGGACGGTGACGATCCAGTAGAGCTGGGCCTCGGTGAGGCGATGGTCGATGTCGGCCCAGGCGGGCGCGTCCGCCGACGGGTCGCCGTACAGCGGAGAGATGGTGCCGGAGGTCATGCGGGTCATGACCCGGCGGGCGCGAAGGACTCATCGCTGCGCACACCCGCCGTTACGGTGTGCGCGTGCAGGTCTGCGTGCTGGGGAGCACTCGCGCGGCACGGACCGACGAAGGGGAGCGGACCTGGCTGGACCTGGGACCGCGCAAGCCGCGGGCGGTCCTGACCGCCCTCGCGCTCGCTCCCGGCCAGCCGGTCCCCGCCGACCAGCTCGCGGACCTGGTGTGGTCGGGCGAGCCGCCCCGGGCCGCGCACGGCGCATTGCACGCCTACATCTCCGGGTTGCGCAAGGTGCTGGAGCCGGACCGGGCCAGTCGGGCGGCCGGGTCGGTCCTGGAGACCACCGACCACGGCTACGTGCTCCGGGTGGCGCGGGGCGACGTCGACGCGCATGCGTTCGAGGACGCGGTGGCCACCGCCGAGCGCGAGCTGGCGCCGCTGCTCTCCCAGCTCGACGGGTCCGGCCCGACGGGCTGGCCGGACCGGGGCCGGGTGGCCGAGCTGGTCGATGGGATCGACGGGGCGCTCGCCACCTGGGCGGGGGACCCGTACGCCGACCTGCCGGACCACCCCGAGGTGCTGGCCCAGCGGGCCGGGCTGCTGCGGGTGCGGGGAGCGGCGGAGGAGATCCGGCTGCTCGGGCTGCTCGCCCTCGGGGAGCACGCCAGCGTGCTCTCGGCCACGGAAGCGGCCACGGCGCTGCATCCCCTGCGCGAGCGGCTGTGGGCGGTGCACGCGCTGGCCCTGACCCGCGCCGGGCGGCAGGCCGAGGCCCTCGAGGCCCTGCGCTCCGCACGGTCGGTCCTGGCCGAGGAGCTGGGCCTGGACCCGGGCGCCGAGCTGCAGACGCTCGAGCAGGCGATCCTCCGGCAGGACGCGGAGCTGCACGCCGTCCTGCCCTCGACGGAGGCCGCCGGGCCGGCCTGCGCGTCGCCGGCCCGGGCCGCCGGCCCTGGTGCCTCGGTGGGGCGCGGTCCCGAACGTGACCGGCTGCACGCGCTGGTGGGCGCCGCCGCACGAGGGAATCTGTCCTCGGCGCTGCTCGTCGGGGAACCCGGGATCGGGAAGAGCCGGCTGGTCGAGGACCTGGGGGACCGGGCTCACGAGGAGGGGTTCCTGGTCGGCCTCGGCCGGTGCTCGCAGGACGACGGTGCGCCGCCGCTGTGGCCCTGGCTCGCCGTGCTGCATGACCTCGGCCGCGACGCACCCGCGCCCGCCGATGACGCAGATGGCGTCCGGCCGCCCGGCCAGGTCGCCTTCGAGCGCCGCGACGCCATCGCCCGTTCCGTGCTGGCCGCCGCCGTCGACCAGCCGGTCCTCGTCGTCCTCGACGACCTGCACTGGGCCGACGACGCCTCGCTGCGCACCCTGGCCCACCTCCTGGACACCGCTCCCGCCGAGGCCCGGCTCTGCGTGGTCGGCACCCGGCGTACCCACCCCGAGCCGACCGCGGCGCTGGCCCGGGCGGCGGAGTCGTTCGCCCGTCGGCACGCCGCACGCATCGACCTCACCGGCCTCGACCGAGGCGAGGCCGCCGAGCTGCTGCGGACCGTGCACGGCGCCGAGGTGGACCCGGCCGCACTCGACACCTGGCACGCGCGCTCGGAGGGCAACCCGTTCTTCCTCATCGAGCTGGCCCGGCTCGGTGCCGCCGCCCCGGGCGAGGTCCCCGGCACGGTCCGCGACGTGGTGACCCGACGGCTGGAGCAGCTGCCCGAGCCGGCCCGGGACACGCTGCGCACCGCGGCGGTGGTCGGCCGCCGCTTCCACACCGAGCACGTGGCTGCCGCCGCCGACCGGGTCGGGGACGACAAGCTCGAGGAGGAGCTCGAAGCAGCGGTCGCGGCCGGGCTGCTGGTCGAGGACGAGGACGGGCAGCTGGCGTTCAGCCACGCGCTCAGCCGGGACGCGGTCTACCGGACCCTCCCGGCCACCCGACGTGCTCGTCGGCACGCCCAGGTGGCGCACGCCCTCGACACCGACCCGGCGCTACGGCGCCTCGTGCCGGAGGCCGAGCGGGTCGCCGAGCTGGCCCGGCACTGGCTGGCCGCCGGTCCCGCCCACGTGGAGCGCGCGTGGCGGGCGGCCCGCGACGCCGCCACCCTGGCGCGCGGCCTCTCCGACCACGTCGAGGCCGCCCGGCTGGGCGCCGAGGCGGTGGCCGCGCACCGACGGGCCGGTGCCGAGGAGGGCGAGCGGTTCGACCTGCTCATCGCCGTGACCCGCGACGCGGCGTACGGCGCCCGCTGGGACCTCGTCGTGGACGCGGCGTTCGAGGGCATCGCTCTGGGTCGGTCGCTGGGGCGGCCGGACCTCGTGGGCAGGGCCGCGACGGCACTGACGGCGTACTGCGTCTGGCTGCCGCACGAGTGGTTGGAGTACTTCCCGGACGTCGTCGACGACCTCCGCTGGGCCCTCCAGCACGTCGACGACGACGACCATGAGACCCGGTGCCGACTGCAGCTGTCGCTGGCCGTCGAGCTCTACACGAACCCGCAGGCGGCCGCGGAGCGGCGCGCGCTGGTCGAGACCGGGCTGGCATTGGCCCGGCGGATGGGAGACCCGGGCTTGCTGGCCTGGGCTCTCCGGGCCGCCTGGCAGGCGTCGTGGTCGCCGGTGTGGACCGAGACCCGGCTGGCCTACGACGAGGAGGCGGTGGCGGCCGCCCGCGCCGCGGGGGACCGCGCCGCCGAGGCGGTGGCGCTGGTGGCGGCCGCGACCGACCGGCTCGAGCTGTACGGTCCGCACGCCTGGGACGAGCTGCGGGTTGGGGCCGAGCGGATCGCCGAGCAGGACCGGCTCGCGTTCGTGCTGCTCACGATCAGCCTGGTCGAGCTCAACCTGGCGGCCATGCGCGGCGACGGGGCCGAGACCGAGCGTCGGGCCGCGATGGTGTGGGAGCTCGCCCAGGACTCCGCGATCCCCAGCCAGGACGTCCAGGCCGTGTCCGGGGTGATCCTCTCCCGGGCGTGGAACGGCCGGCTGCCGGAGATCATCGACGGGGTCATGCATTTGGTTGACGACATGCCGGCGCAGTGGGCGGGTCTGCACGGCTTGCTGGCCCGAGGCGGCTACGTCGACGAGGTGCGGGAGCGCCTCGGGACCATGCCGTACAGCGAGCCCGAGGCGTCCTGGCAGACGCTGTCAGCCTGGAGCTACGAGGCCGAGGCGGCGTACGCCGTGGGAGACCGGACGCTGGCCGAGAGGTGCTACGTCGAGCTGGCGCCGTACGCCGGGCGGATGGCCGTCGCCGGCGTCGCCGTCGCGCAAGGACCGGTCGACGGGTATCTCGCCCTCGCAGCGGCCACTCTCGGCGACCGGCCCGCCGCCCGCCGGCACGCGGAGGACGCGCGCCGGCTGGCGGAGGAGTGGGAGCTGCCGGCCTACGTCTCGTGGCTGGACGCCCACGTGGCCGAGCTGGACCGTCAGGTGTAGCGGAACGCCACCGCCTCGCGGCGCGCCCAGCGGCGGCGGAACAGCTTCAGCAGGAGCCGCATCACCCGCGGCGCGGCCGCCACCTCGCGGGCCAGGAGCTCGGCGGACATGCCCTCGACGATCCACGGCACCAGGTCCGGCAGCTTGCGCGGCGACAGTCCCTTCGCGGCGTACGCCTCCGACGCCTCCCACTCCTCGTGCGTCATCGCCCGCATGATCAGCGGGATCGCCTCGGTCTCCTCGTGCCGGAGGTGGTCGGCGAGCAGCTGTCGCGCAGACGTGACGTGCACGTCGAGGGCGTTGCGGTGGTCGTCGCACGGGTGCTCGACCATGGCGGCAAAGCCCTCGGCGCAGCCTTCGAGGGCGGGGTCGACGAGGTCGTGCTCGGCCTCCATGGCGTGCAGCAGGGCCGTGCTCGCCGTGTCGTCGTCGGCCTCGGTGTGCCGCAGCAGCACCGGCCAGATCATGACGTCCTCGATGGTGTGGTGGTGGTGCAGGACGTCGGCGAAGATCGCCCAGCGCTCGGCCAGGGCCGCCCACGCGTCGGCAGCGCCGATGGGGGTGTTCCGGACCGCGGCCTCGAACTTGGCGAGGTCGCGGCGGAAGGCGAAGTGGGCGCGGTACATGCCCGTCATGTCGTGCGGCCCGGACGCGACATGGGTCTGCCCGGGGTAGGAGTGCTGGGTGGGCCAGGTCGGCTGCAGGGTGTCGGTCATCGGTGTCTCCTCGGGTCGTCTTTGGCTGACGACGAGGACGCTCCCGCAGACCTCTTGTGCCGCTCTTGGGCCCGACTTGGGAGGGTGGGGCCATGCGGTTCACCGAACGGGAGCTGACCGTGGCTCTCGAGGGCGCGGCGAAGAGCGTGCTGGCGGCTCAGGACAAGAGCGTGCGGAAGGGCCGGCGTACCGCCGACGAGGCGTGGGAGGAGCTCAGCCGCTACCAGCGGTTCCAGCTGCTCGACGGCCTCGGCGACCAGCTGCTGCCGGTGCTGGTCGCGCTGCCGGACGTGGACGTGGCCCCGGGGACGCGGCCGGAGTTCACCGACGCACAGGTGCGGGCCGCGGTCGAGGAGCGGCTCGGCGAGGGCAAGGGGCTCAAGCGCCGCGTCGTGCTCGAGGCCCACGTCGCGCTCGTCAGGGTCGCCCTCCAGAGCCTGCCGCCACGCGCCGACCCCGACGCGCTGATCGTGCCCGACCACCTCTGACTCGGCGGGATAGTCCCTGACGTTCGTGTCGGCGACACGCCGTACGAGCGGCTCAAACGTCAGGGACTATCCCGACAGAGCGGCCCAAACGTCAGGGACTATCCCGACAGAGCGGCGTCCACGACCTGCTTGGCCTCCTCCTGCACCTGAGCGAGGTGCTCGGGGCCCTGGAAGGACTCGGCGTAGATCTTGTAGACATCCTCGGTGCCGGAGGGGCGGGCCGCGAACCAGGCGGACTCTGTGGTCACCTTGAGCCCGCCGATCTTGGCGTGGTTGCCGGGCGCCTCCGTCAGCTTGGCGGTGATCTCCTCGCCGGCCAGCTCCGTGGCCGTGACGTCGTCGGCCGAGAGCGCGCCCAGCTTGGCCTTCTGCTCGCGGGTGGCGGGAGCGTCGATGCGCGCGTACGCCGGGTCGCCGTGTTGGGCGACCAGGTCGGCGTAGTGCTCGCTCGGCGACCTCCCGGTCTTCGCCAGGATCTCCGAGGCCAGCAGGGCGAGGATGATGCCGTCCTTGTCGGTGGTCCACGTCGTACCGTCCATCCGGAGGAACGACGCCCCCGCCGACTCCTCGCCGCCGAAGCCGAACGAGCCGTCGATCAGCCCGGGCACGAACCACTTGAACCCGACCGGCACCTCCACCATGGGCTTGCCCAGAGCCTCGGCGACCCGGTCGATCATCGAGCTCGACACGAGGGTCTTGCCGATCTGTGCGCCCGACGGCCAGCCGGGCCGCCCGTCGCCGAAGAGGTACTGGATGGCCACGGCCAGGTAGTGGTTCGGGTTCATCAGCCCGGCGTCGGGGGTGACGATGCCGTGCCGGTCGGAGTCGGCGTCGTTCCCGGTCGCAATGGCGTATTTGTCCTTCTGCGCGACGAGCGAGGCCATCGCCGAGGGGGACGAGCAGTCCATCCGGATCTTGCCGTCCCAGTCGAGGGTCATGAACCGCCAGGTCGCGTCGACGAGCGGGTTCACCACGGTCAGGTCGAGGTCGTGCCGGTTGCCGATCTCGGCCCAGTAGTCGACGCTCGCGCCGCCGAGCGGGTCCGCACCGATCTTCACGCCGGCCTCCTTGATCGCCTCGAGGTCGACCACGTGGGGGAGGTCGTCGACGTAGGTGCCGAGGAAGTCATACGAGCTGGCGGCCCGGCGCGCCGTTTCGTATGACGTCCTCCGCACCCCGTCCAGGCCGGCGCGGATCAGCTCGTTGGCGCGGTCGGCGATCACCGAGGTCGCGTCGGTGTCGGCGGGTCCGCCGTGCGGAGGGTTGTACTTGAAGCCGCCGTCGCTCGGCGGGTTGTGCGAGGGCGTCACCACGATGCCGTCGGCCAGCCCGCTCGTCCGGCCCTGGTTGGCGCGGATGATCGCGTGCGAGACCGCGGGCGTCGGCGTGTACGCGTCCTTGCTGTCGACCAGCACGGTCACGTCGTTCGCCGCCAGCACCTCGAGCGCGGTGGCCCATGCCGGCTCGGACAGCCCGTGGGTGTCGCGGCCGAGGAACAGCGGGCCGTCGTACCCCTGCTCTTTCCGGTAGTCGCAGATCGCCTGTGTCGTGGCGAGGATGTGGGTCTCGTTGAAGGCGGTGTTCAGCGACGACCCGCGGTGGCCGCTGGTCCCGAAGGCGACCTGCTGCTCGACGACGTCGGGGTCGGGTACGCCGGTGTAGTACGCCGTCACGAGGTGCGGCAGGTCCACGAGGTCCTGCGGCTGGGCGGGCTGTCCTGCGCGCGGGTCGGCCATGAGGCCATCATGGCGCCCATGGCTCTCCAGGACTTCCCGCGCCACCAGCTCACGTTCGGGCCGAGCCCGGTCCACCCGCTCCCGCGGCTGAGCGCACACCTCGGTGGCGCGCAGGTCTGGATGAAGCGTGAGGACTGCAACTCGGGGCTGGCCTTCGGCGGGAACAAGACCCGGAAGCTGGAGTACCTGGTTCCCGAGGCCCTGGCGCAGGGCGCGGACACGCTCGTGTCGATCGGCGGCCACCAGTCGAACCACACCCGGCAGGTCGCGGCCGTCGCCGCCCACCTCGGCCTGCGGTGCGTGCTGGTCCAGGAGAACTGGGTGCCGGAGTGGACCGACCCGCTGAGCACCCAGGTCGGCAACATCATGCTGAGCCGGATCATGGGCGCCGAGGTCCGGCTGGACCCGGCCGGCTTCGACATCGGCTTCCGCGACTCGTGGCGACAGGCGCTGGACGACGTCGAGAAGCAGGGCGGTACGCCGTACGCCATCCCAGCCGGCGCCTCCGACCACCCGCTCGGCGGGCTCGGGTTCGCCGGGTGGGCCCACGAGGTCGCGCAGCAGGAGGAGCAGCTCGGCGTCTTCTTCGACACGATCGTCGTCTGCACGGTCACCGGCTCGACGCACGCCGGCATGATCGCCGGGTTCGCCGCGCTGGAGGAGGCCGGCGGCCGCCCCCGACGGGTGCTCGGCATCGACGCCTCGGCCACGCTGGACAAGACCCGCGAGCAGGTCGGTCGGATCGCCCGGAACACAGCCGAGCTCATCGGCCTGCGGCGCGACCTCCGCGACGACGAGATCACGGTGCTCGAGGGTTGGGCCGGCGACCAGTACGGCATCCCCGTCCAGTCGACCCTCGACGCGATCCGGCTCACCGGGCAGCTCGAGGGGGTCATCCTCGACACCGTCTACGAGGGCAAGTCGATGGCCGGCCTGGTCGACCTGATCCGCAAGGGCGACATCCCCCAGGACGCCACGGTGCTCTACGCGCACCTGGGTGGGCAGCCGGCCCTCAACGCGTACGCCGCGCTGTTCCCCTCGACGGAGCGGGTCGACTAGGTCGTCGGCGGCGGCGTACCACGCTGGTTGAGCTGGTCGGCCAGCTGTTGCGCGGCGCCGGCGGCGATGTCCGTCGGCTGCGGCGAGTGCTCCCAGTCGATGTCGACGTGGGCCGGGTTGGCGGCGTCGAACACCACCGGCAGCGACAGCCCCGGCTGCGGCCACCGCCGGGTCTGGGCGAAGAACGTCCCCTGGCCCGAGAACGCCGGCAGGCCCGGCGCCTCGATCGCATAGGCGATCGTGCAGGGCGCGATCATCGCGTGCCGCTCCATCACGCTGCTGGCGACCACGTGCATCGTGCCCCGCGTCGGCTGGGCCATGCCGCCGCCGACCGCGGACCCCATCGCCTGCGGCAGGCCGGAGCCGGCCCGCTTCATCACGATCCGCAGCAGCACGACCACGAGGATGGCCACGAGGATGGGCGTGACCACGGCCGCGATGAGCACGACCCAGAACGCGTCGTTCACGGGGTCAGCGTCCCGCAGATGCGGCATGCTGCGCCACGTGGGGTTCGTCGTGGCGCTGGCCCTCTTGGCCGGCGGCTGGCTCGCGATCGGGCCGTGGGTCTTCGCCGTGCTGCTCGTCGCGTTGCTCGTGCCGGCCACGAGGCGCCGGATGCGACCGAACCGCTGGACGTTCGGAGCGGTCGTCGCCGTGGTGCTGGCGGCGGTCGCCGTCGTCGTGGTGGTGCCGGACGGGCGGCTGCCGATCCCGCCGGGCGGTGGGCTGCTGGTCACCTCGTCGTACGACGGGCACGCCGCGCAGGCCCAACCGATCTCGCTGGAGGTCCCCCAGCATCCGGGGTTGGCCGCCAACGGCAGCAGCACGATGCACGACGACGCCTGGGCGAGTGACTCGTACGCCGGCCCCGGGCCGCTCGGGCACGACCCCGAGGTGACGACGTCCTGGTACGGGCTCGAGGAGTGCGCGACCCTGGCGTTCGACCCGGACGGCCGGCTGGTCGCGTTGTGCGGGAACCGGAGCGGCCCGGTGATGCACCTGCTGGACCCCGAGACGATGCGCCCGATCGACACGCTGGACCTGCCCGATCGTGAGGAGTCCGACAAGCGGCCGTGGGAGGACCTGTGCGGCGGTGCGTACTTCTACCTGGACGACCGGGCGTACGCCGTGGTGGCGACCACCGACCGCCGGGTGCTGACCGTCGACACCGATGGCCTGGATGAGGTGGACGAGGTCGACCTGGGCGACGTCGTGCCGGACGACGACTGTCTGGTCGCGGTGCTGCCCGACTGGGACGGCAACACCTGGTACGTCACCCAGGACGGGCGCGTCGGCGTCGCCGGCGGCACGGGCGACCCGACTCCACTGGACCTCGAAGGCGAGATCGCCAACTCCATCGCCGCCGACGAGACGGGGGTCTACCTGGTCACCACCGAGGCGTTCTACAAGGTCGCGCTCGACGACCACCGTCAGCCGACAGTCGTGTGGGAGACGGCGTACGACAACGGGTCCGAGAAGAAGCCCGGCCAGCTCAGTGCGGGCAGCGGGACCACGCCGACCGTGCTCCCCAGCGGTCTGGTGGCGATCACCGACAACGCCGACCCGCAGATGCACGTCCAGTTCTACGACGCCGCCGAGGGGACCCTGGTCTGCGAGGCGGCGGTGTTCGGACGCGGCGACAGCGCGTCGGACAACTCGCTGGTGGCCGTCGGCGACGCGAGCGTCGTGGTCGAGAACAACTACGGCTACAGCGGGCCCTGGAGCACGATGGCCGGTCGCGCGACCGTCGGTGGGCTCGCCCGCGTCGATGCGGATCCGAGTACGGGCGAGTGCTCGGTCGGCTGGCGCTCCGCCGAGGTGGCGCCGACCTCGGTGGCCAAGGTGTCGCTGGCGACCGGCCTGGTCTATGCCTACACGACGCGTCCCTCGTGGTGGGGTGTGAGCGCGTGGTACCTCACCGCGCTCGACGCCCGGACCGGCGAGACCGCCTTCTCGGTCCGCACCGGCACCGGCACGCTGTTCAACAACCACTACTCCGCGGTGACGCTGGCGCCGGACGGGTCGGCGTACGTCGCCACGCTGGGGGGCATGGTGCGGGTCCGCGACCGGACCTGAAGGTCACGACTCCAGCGCCCCCGGGTCGTCCGGTACGTCGACCGCGTGCTCGCGCAGCGCCTCGAGCGGCACGATCTCGAGGACGGCCTGGTTCGTCGCGGCCAGGACGACCGGTGCCGCCGCCCCGTCCCGGTGGGCTCTGGCCCAGTTGTGGGCGGTCACGCACCAACGGTCGCCGGGCACCAGGCCGGGGAACTGGTATTGCGGCATCGGCGTGCTCAGGTCGTTGCCGATGCCCCGCTGGTGGGCCAGGAACTCCGCGGTGACGACGGCGCAGATCGTGTGGCTGCCCTGGTCCTCGGGGCCGGTCCGGCAGCCTCCGTCGCGGAAGAAGCCGGTCATCGGGTCGGTCCCGCAGGGCTCCAGCTCGCCACCCAGGACGTTGCGCTCGGTCACGGGTCCAGCATGGCTCAGCCCGACCACGGCTGAGCCGGGCCGGCTCATTTTTCGGCGAGCTTGGCCGCGACGTACTGGAACAGGTGCTCGTGCCAGAGAGCGATGGACTCGGCCGTCGTCACCTGGTTGGTCCCGTCGTACATCACTCGGACGTCCTCGGGGTAGTTGGCGGTCACCCATGCAGTGAACGGCTCCCAGACCTCGACGTTGTACCCGTTGTTGGTGTAATCGAACTGATCCGTCGCTGCGGTGATGGCGCCGTCCTGCACGGTGATCAGGTAGGTGCTGCCGCCGTACGGGCCGAGGCCGAGCTCCTTGGAGCCGAGGCTGTCGACGGCGTAGGGGCAACGGAGCCTGGTGGTTCCCGGCTCAGCAACCGACTCAGCCTGACAGGGGCCAGGATCCACCTCGGTGCCCACGGCCTCGTTCCACGCCTGGGCTGCCCGCCACCCGTCGAGGTCGACGACGATGCCGTCCCAGATCTGCAGATCGGGCTCGGCGGAGAGGTAGTCCTCCGCGCGCGGTAGGTCGTAGGTCGAGAGGGCCTGCAGGTACTCGTTGGCCACCTGCTCCGGGCTGGTCGGACCGACTGGCGGCGGCTCGGCATTGTCGTCGGTGCCGCGGGTGGCCGCCCAGAAGGCCAAGGCGGTGACGGCGGCCGTGGCGACCACCGCGCCGATCAGCTGGCGGCGGCGCCGACGCGTGTCCTCGGTCCGGTTCGCCTCCAGCAGCTCGGCGAGCCGCTCGTCGGTGTTGGTCTCGCTCATCGCTTCCTCCGCGTGTCGTTGCAGCACCACGGTCAACCGGCGCTCGAGCTCGGTCGTGCTCATGGCACTTCCTCCAAGGAACGGGCGAGCGCGGCCAGGGCTCTGCTCGCGTGCTTCTTGACCGAGCCCGCCGACACCTCGAGGGTCTCGGCGATCTCCGCCTCGGACTGGTCGAGGTAGTAGCGCAGCACCAGCACCTGGCGTTGGCGGTGCGGCAGACGCCCGATGGCCTGCCAGAGCCGGTCGGCCTCGGAGTGCGCGACCGCCGAGTGCTCGGCCGAGGCGAGCTCCTCGGACTGGGGCGTCATCCGCTGCAGAACGGCGACGACACGGCGCCCGTGCCGCAGCTCGTCACGACCCGCATTCACCACCGCGCGGTTGAGGTAGGTGACAGCGGCGTGAGGATCACGGAGGTGGTGCCACCGCCGGTACAGCCCGGCGAACGCCTCCTGGACAATGTCCTCAGCCGTCGGCCGGTCGTCGACGAGCAGCGAGGCGAGCCCCACCAGGCGGCGGTGGTGAGCCAGGAAGAGCTCGGACAGCGCCTCAGTCCGGCCGGCCCGCCCCGGGCGGCCGCCGACTTCTCGCGCGTCCTTGTGGCTCACGACTTCCACGATGGATCAGACGACCGAGTGGCGTCACGGTTGACCGTGACGCCCTAGAACTTTCGGACGACCTAGGGGTAGCGGATGCCCGTCGTCTCCTCGCTGAGCTCCCATAGCCGCCGCTGCGCGTCCTGGTCGCGCGAGAGCCGGGTCGACGTGACGACGCGCGGATGGCCGCTCACCTCGCCGAGACCACCCGGGCCGACGTACGTCGCGCCCGGCAGCTCCGCGGTCGCCGCCATGAGCACCGGCCACGCGCCCTGCGCGGCCGGCTGGGAGACCGCCTTGACGGTCGCGTCGAGGATCGAGGCGATGCCGCCGCTGGCGCGGCCGTACTGGCCGTTGGCGGCGAGATGGGTGCCCGCGAACCCCGGGTGCGCGGCCAGCGCCCGGACCGGCAGCTCCTTCTCGCGCAGGCGGCGGTCGAGCTCGTAGGTGAAGAGCAGGTTGGCGAGCTTGGTCTGCCCGTAGACCTGCCACTTCCGGTACAGCCCACGGTGCTGCCGGCGCGGGTCGCCCAGCGGGGCGCTGCCCGCGACGCGGTGCATGGTGGACGACACGGTGACCACACGCGCGTCCTTGCTCGCCACGAGCTGCGGCAGCAGCAGGCCGGTCAGCAGGAACGGCCCGAAGTGGTTCGTGGCCAGCTGCAGGTCGAGGCCGTCGCCGGTGACCTGGCGCGACGTGCCCATGACCCCGGCGTTGTTGACGAGCACGTCGACCGGCCCGTACGCCGTGGCCGCCTCCCCCGCGCGGCGCACCGACTCCAGGTCGGCCAGGTCGACCTCGAGCTGCTCGAGCTCGGCCTGCGGGGCCTCGGCCCGGATCGTGTCCCGGGTCTCGTCGAGCCTGGCCGGGCTGCGCCCGGCCAGCACCACCCGCGCCCCACGGCGGGCCAGCTCCAGCGCGGTGTGGTGGCCGAGGCCGCCGAGCGAGGTGCCGGTCACCACGATGGTGCGGCCCGCCTGGTCGGGGATGTCGGCGAGCCGCCAGGTGTCTGCCTTGACGCTCACGGCGTGATGGCGAGGTGGTCGAGCACCCGCTGGCCGAGCTCGCGGTCACCGGCGACGGTGACCCGGCCGGGCTCGGCGGCACAGCGGCCACCGGCCAGCCGGATGAACGACTCGCGGTCCATCTGCAAGGCGACCGTGGGGTCGGCCGGCGGTTGCCCGACCCGCTGTCCCCGGTTGTTCTCGTCGACCTCGAACGCGAACGGCGCGCTGCCCTCCACGTCGAGCACCAGGCTGGTCCCGGTGGGAGCGCCTGCCTTCTTGACCAGCACGTAGCCGAGGCTCTCGGCGAGGTACTCCGCCGTGTGCCGCGACGGCACGGTGTCCATCCCCCCGGGGCGGCCGACGGCGCGGCGTACGTCCTGCTCGTGCATCCACACGTCCAGCGGCCGGTTGCGCAGCAGGGTGCGCCAGCTCCAGGGGACGCCGCCGAAGATGACCTCCGGCTTGGCATCGCCGTCGGTGGGCGGGTCGGCGAGCAACGATGTGTGCCGCTTGGTGACCGCCTCGCGGATCTCGTTGATGATCGCGTCGGCGCTCGCGTCGCGACGGTTCACGACGCCGACCTCGGTGTAGAGACCCATCAGACCGGTCACGTGCGCCGGCTCGCCGACCTCGGCGGTCTCCTCGGGGCTGCCGGCCAGGATCCCCTCGAGGTGCGCGACGTGCGCGGCCACCGCCTTCACGTCCCAGCCCGCCAGGTCGGTCGGTGTCGTCCACTCCTCCTCGGGGATCTGCTCGAGCAGGTCGAGGAAGTCGTTGACCGCCTGCCACCACACGTCGACGTACCCTGCGAGCTCCTCGCGGTCGTCGGTGAGCTCACCCGTCGTCGTCCCCATGCCGTGAGCCTAGTGGCGCTGCTTGACCCCTTTCACAGGGGAGGTGGATGCTGGTTTGTTCACGGCAGGAGGTCCGGGATGAGAGTTCTCCATGACATCCGGTGCCGGCTCGGGTGGCACACGTACGGCTCCATCGAGGGAGACGACCGCGGGGCACACAAGACGTGCTCGCACTGCGGGCACGTCCAGCAGTTCGACACGAATCGACCGCCGGAGATGCACGACCACCTAGGGCTCTAGCCGCGCTCTGGGCTGACAGACTCGCGGGGTGAGCAACCGCGCCCGCGTTCGTGCTCCCGAGCTCCGCGGCCGGGGCTGGCTGAACACCGGCGGGGCGGCGTACTCCATCGCCGACCTGCGCGGACGGTTCGTGCTGCTGGACTTCTGGACGTTCGCGTGCGTGAACTGCCTGCACGTCATCGACGAGCTGCGGCCGGTCGAGGGGAAGTACGCCGAGGAGCTCGTCGTCGTCGGCGTGCATTCACCGAAGTTCGTGCACGAGGCCGACCTGGACGCGCTCCGGGCAGCGGTGGAGAGGTACGCAGTCCACCACCCGGTGCTCGACGACCCCGAGCTGGTGACCTGGCAGGCCTACACGGCGCGGGCCTGGCCGACGCTGGTGCTGGTCGACCCGGAGGGGTACGTCGTCGCGCAGTACGCCGGCGAGGGGCACGCGCACGCGATCGACCGCATGCTGGGTGAGCTGGTGGAGGAGCACCGCGCGAAGGGCACGCTGCAACCGGGCGACTCGCCGTACGTCCCGCCGGAAGCGGAGCCGAGCACCCTGCGGTTCCCGGCGGACGCCGTGCCCCTCGGGGAGCTCGTGCTCGTCGCGGACGCTGGCCACGACCGGGTGGTCGAGCTCGACGCCGAAGGCGAGGTGGTCCGCGAGTGGGGCGGGTTCAAGGAGCCGAACGGGTTGTGCCTGGTGGGGCGCACGGCGTACGTAGCCGACACGGTCAACCATCAGCTCAAGGGGCTCGACCTGGACCGCGGTGACGTCACGGTCCTCGCCGGGGACGGCCGCCAGTGGATGCAGGGCGACGACACCTCGAGGCTGAGCAGTCCGTGGGCGGTGGCGTGGTGGCACGACAAGGTCTGGATCGCGATGGCGGGCATCCACCAGCTGTGGACCTACGACCCGGCGACCGGCGCCACCGAGGTCGCGGCGGGCACGACGAACGAGGGGCTGCTCGACGGACCCCTACCCGAGGCGTGGTTCGCCCAGACATCAGGGCTGGCCGTCGACGGTGACCGGCTGTGGCTGGTCGACCCCGAGACCTCGAGCCTGCGGTACGTCGAGGACGGGCAGGTCCACACGGTGGTGGGCCAGGGGCTCTTCGACTTCGGCTTCCACGACGGCCCGGCCGACGCGGCGCTGTTCCAGCACCCGCTCGGCGTCACGGTCCTGCCCGACCGCAGCGTGGCGGTCTGCGACACCTACAACGGCGCGGTCCGCCGCTACGACCCGGTGACCGGCGAGGTCACCACGTTGGCCGGCGGCCTGGCCGAGCCGAGCGCGGCGTACGTCGACCGCGGCGTCCTCGTGGTCGTGGAGTCGAACGCGCACCGGCTGACGCGGGTGCCGCTCGGCGCCGCTGCGACCAGGACCGAGGGGTTCACCCACACCACCCAGCGGCCGGTCACCGAGGTGGCGGCCGAGCTGGAGCTGGTCGTGGCGTTCACGCCGCCGCCGGGCCAGAAGGTGGACGACCGGTTCGGGCCGCCCTCGCAGCTGGTCGTCGGGGCCACTCCGCCGGCGTTGCTCAAGGAAGGCGAGGGGCGCGGCACCGCGCTCACCCGGACGGTGGTGCTCGATCGGGCGGTCGGTGAGGGCGTGCTCCACGTGGCCGCGAGAGCAGCGTCGTGCGACATCGAGGGCGAGAACGCGGTCTGCCACGTCCACCAGCAGGACTGGGGCATCCCGGTCCGCGTGGCCGCCGACGCCGACGGCGTGCTGCAGCTGCCCCTCGGTGGCTAACCCGGGGTCAGCCCAGCGCCAGCATGAGCGCGATGCCCAGCATCGTGACCCCGATGAGGACGTCGAGCACCTGCCAGGCGCGCGGCCGGGCCAGCAGCGGCGAGGCGAGCCGCGCGCCGAAGCCGAGACCGGCGAACCACAGCACCGACGCCACCGACGCGCCGGCCGCGAACCACCACCGGCCCGTCGTCCCGTGGGTGTTCGCGATCGAGCCGACCAGGAGCACGGTGTCGAGGTAGACGTGCGGGTTCAGCCACGTCAGCGCGATCGCCCGCATGACGGCCGAGCGCAGCGACATCGGCTCGGGCGCCGCTGCGCTCAGGCCGGACGTACGCCGCGCGCGCAGGAGCGAGCTGACGCCGTACCAGGTCAGGAAGGCCACGCCGAGCCAGCGCACCACGTCGATCACCCAGCCGGCCCGCTCGATCACGGTGCCGATGCCGGCCACGCCCGCCACGATCAGCACCAGGTCCGAGAGCGCGCAGATCGCCACCACCGGTCCCACGTGCTCGCGGGCCAGCCCCTGCCGCAGCACGAACGCGTTCTGCGCGCCGATCGCGACGATCAGCGACAGGCCGGTCAGCAGGCCGGCGACGGTGGAGTCGAGCACCTCGTCACGTTAGAGGTGAGGCGATCTGTAGACCAGCGCAACTATTTGATGATTCATTAGCATAACTTCATGTCGTACAACGCCGCTGCAGTCGAGGCGCTGGTGACCATCGTCGACCACGGCACCTTCGACGCCGCGGCCCACGCGCTCCACGTGACTCCCAGCGCCGTGAGCCAGCGGATCAGGGCGTTGGAGCGCGAGGTCGGGCAGGTCGTCGTACGCCGCGGCTCACCGTGCGTGCCCACGGAGGCCGGCGCGGCGTTGGTCCGGCTCGGCCGTCAGTCGATGCTCCTCCAGGAGGAGACGCGGGCGAGCCTCGAGGAGAGCGGCGGCCGGGTCGAGCTGACCGTGGCCGTGAACGCCGACTCGCTGGCGACGTGGTTCCGGGACGTGCTGGCCGCGGTGGCGGGCTCGACGGACCTGAGCCTGAGGCTCGTGGTCGAGGACCAGGCTTACTCGGCGGAGCTGCTGCGCAGCGGCGAGGCCCTGGCTGCCGTCACCAGCGACCCGCAGCCGGTACAGGGCTGCCGCGCGGAGCACCTCGGCTTCCTCCGGTACCGCCCGGCCGCCACCCCCGACCTTGCCGAGCGGTGGCGGTACGGCCGCGGCCACGACTGGCAGCGCATGCCGGTCGTGGTGTTCAACGCCAAGGACGACCTCCAGCACGGAGTCCTGCGCGACCGCGGCGTCACGGACCCGGACGTCGTCCACCTCGTCCCGACCAGCACCGACTTCCACGAGGCGGTCCGGCTGGGCCTCGGCTGGGCCATGCTCCCGGAGCCCCAGCTCCTCCCCGACCTGGAGAGCGGCCGGCTGGTCACCCTCGGCGGCCGCACCCACCACGACGTCCACCTCTACTGGCAGCGCTGGCGGATCGACTCCACCGCCCTCGCCACCCTCACCGACGTCGTACGCCGCGCCGCCTCCGCCCTGCGCCGGTAGAAAGTCGGGATAGTCCCTGACGTTCGAGCCGGCGACACGCGCGTTGGGGTGCGCGAACGTCAGGGACTATCCCGCCACCGCACACAGAAACGCCCCGCCGGCGCGGAGCCAGCGGGGCGTCCCCCTTCGCAGCAGGGCGAGAGATCAGAAAGCGTCTTCGGGCAGGTCCATGACCGAGAGGTCGATGGCCTGCGCGATGGCCACCTCGGCACTGATGCGGGGCAGGTTGGTCTGCGCGAAGAACTGCGCCGCGGCGACCTTCCCCTCGTAGAAGGCGCGGTCCTTGTCGGACACCGAGCCCCCGAGCTTCTCGAGGGCCACCTCGGCCTGGCGCAGCAGCAGCCACGCGCACACGACGTCGCCGAGCACCATCAGGAGCCGGGTCGTGTTGAGCCCGACCTTGTAGATGTTGCGGACGTCGCCGGTCTCCGAGCTGGGGTCGGCGGACATCAGGTCGTTGATCATGTGGCCGACCAGGGTGTTGGCTTCCTCGAGGGCCTGGGCGAGCAATCCGCGCTCGACCTTCAGCCGGCCGTTGCCGGCCTCGGAGTCGATGAACGCCTGGATCTGCCCAGCCAGGTGGCCGAGGGCGGCGCCCTGGTCCTTGACGATCTTGCGGAAGAAGAAGTCCTGCCCCTGGATCGCGGTGGTGCCCTCGTAGAGGGTGTCGATCTTCGCGTCGCGGACGTACTGCTCCAGCGGGTACTCCTGCAGGAAGCCGGAGCCGCCGAAGGTCTGCAGCGACTCGGTGCCGAGCAGCACCCACGAGCGCTCGGAGCCGTAGCCCTTCACGATCGGGAGCAGCAGGTCGTTGACCGCCGAGGCGAGCTTGGCCTCAGCGGTGTCCAGCTGGTCGTTGTGCTCGAACACCTGCGCCTGGTCCTGCCACGTCGCGGCGTAGAGGACGAGCGCACGCATCGCCTCGGCGAACGACTTCTGCACCATGAGCGAGCGGCGTACGTCGGGGTGGTGGGTGATGGTGACCCGCGGCGCGGTCTTGTCGCCCGACTGGGTCAGGTCGGCGCCCTGGACGCGGGTCTTGGCGTAGTCCAGCGCGCTCAGGTAGCCGGCCGACAGCGTGGCGATGGCCTTGGTGCCGACCATCATCCGGGCGTTCTCGATGACCTGGAACATCTGGGCGATGCCGTCGTGCACCTCGCCGAGCAGGTAGCCGCGCGCCGGCTCGCCGCCTCCGATGGACGGGTCGCCGAGGGTCAGCTCGCAGGTGTTGGACACCTTGATGCCCATCTTGTGCTCGACGTTGGTCACGTAGACGCCGTTGCGCTCGCCGGTCAGCTCGCCGGTCTCGAGGTCGAAGTGGAACTTCGGCACGATGAAGAGCGAGAGCCCCTTGGTGCCGGGGCCGCCGACGCCCTCGACGCCGGCCGGACGGGCCAGCACCATGTGGATGATGTTCTCCTGCAGGTCGGACTCGCCCGAGGTGATGAACCGCTTGACGCCCTCGATGTTCCAGGTGCCGTCGTCGTTGGGGGTGGCCTTGGCGCGGCCGGCGCCGACGTCGGAGCCGGCGTCCGGCTCGGTGAGCACCATGGTGGTGCCCCACTCACGGTCGACGATGTGCCTGGCGATCTGCGCGTCGCGCTCGTTGCCGGCGCGCTCGATGACGCCGGCGAACGCCGGGCCGCAGCCGTACATCCAGATCGGCGCGTTGGAGCCGAGCACCATCTCGGCGATCGCCCAGTTCAGCGAGGAGGGCGCCGGCGTTCCGCCGATCTCCTCCTTGATCTGCAGCCGCCAGTACTCGGCGTCCATCCACGCGCGGTAGCTCTTCTTGAACGACTCCGGCAGCGGCGCCTCGTGCGTCTCCGGGTCGAAGACCGGGGGATTGCGGTCGCTGTCCTCGTATGACGCGGCGAGCTCCTCGCGGGCCAGGCGCTCCACCTCGGCCAGGATCGACCGCGCGGTCTCGCCGTCGACCTCGGCGAACGGCCCGGTGCCGAGCACCTCGTCACGCCCGAGGACCTCGAACAGGTTGAACTCGATGTCGCGGAGGTTGGTCTTGTAGTGGCTCACAGGGAACGCACCTCTTCGTCGTGGATTCGTCGGCTACTGGCCGGTTCTACCAGTGAGTAACTTCATCGTAGGCAGGAGGTCACGGCCCCCGCAAGGGAATGCGGCACGCGGTGTGACCGGGATCTCGTCAACACCTTTGTCCATAAGATGGGTACAGTTAATGGACAACGAACCCCGGAGGTGAACGGCCGTGCGACGACTCGTGCTGCTCGCGCTGGTCGGGTTGGTCGCGCAGCTGGTCGACGGCTCGCTCGGCATGGGCTACGGCGTCACCTCGGCCACCCTTCTGGTGGCGGCCGGCATCGGCCCCGCCGCGGCGTCCGCCGCCATCCACTTCTCCGAGCTGGGGACCTCGCTCGTCTCCGGCCTGTCCCACCACACCCTCGGCAACACCGACTGGCGCACCGTCGGCGTGCTGGCCCTGCCCGGCTTCGTCGGGGCCTTCGCGGGGGCCACGCTGCTGGTCAGCCTCGACACCGACGTCGCGGTCCCCGTGGTCGCCTCGCTGCTGGTCGGGCTGGGCGTCTACGTCACCTACCGCTTCCTCGCGCCGCGCCGGCTCCGGTTCGGGCCGCGGCCCGGCGCCCGGTTCCTGGCCCCGCTGGGCCTGTTCGCCGGTGCACTCGACGCCGTGGGTGGTGGTGGCTGGGGCCCCGTCGGCACGTCGACGTTGCTGGCCGCGGGCCGCCTCGAGCCGCGCAAGGTCGTCGGCTCCGTGGACACCGCAGAGCTCGTGGTCGCGGTCGGCGGCTCGCTCGGCTTCCTGGTCGGCCTCGGCGCCGGTGGCATCGAGTGGGCGTACGTCGCCGCGCTGCTCCTCGGCGGCGTGGTCGCGGCTCCGGTGGCGGCGGCTCTCGTCCGTTACCTGCCCGCCCGCGTGCTGGGCGTCGCCGCGGGAGGACTGATCGTCCTCACCAACCTGCAGACCCTGGCGGACTGGGCCGACGCGTCGGCGGTGACCGAGGGCTTGCTCGCGTCGCTGGTCTTCACCCTGTGGGTGCTGTGGACCGCTTGGGCGGTCAAGCTCGAGCAGCCGATCGACCCGGCGGACCCGAGGACCGCCACGCCTGTGGGTGCCTGAGCCTCTACCGCTCGCAGGTGTGCTCCACCTCGGCCACGCAGCGGTCCCTCCCGCCCCTGCCGTAGACCACGTCGCGACCGGACCCACCCATCAGCACGTCGTCGGTGCCCCGCCCGAACAGCCGGTCGGGCCCGCCCTGGCCCTTGAGCACCGACCGGAAGTCGTGCTTCGGACACCTCGGCGCCGAGCGGTCCATGCCCCCGCCGACCTTGTGCAGGATGTCGCGACCCTCCCCGCCCCTGAGGACGACGTCGCAGCCGAACGCCGCCAGGTCGTTCTTCCAGGCGTTGCCGGTCATCCGCACGCGGGCGCCGGTCGCGGTGGCGTCGTAGAGGTCGGTGACCTTGACGGTCAGCAGGTTGTCCACCCCGGCCGTGTGATTCGGCAGGTCGACGTGTGCCTCGCTCTCGCCCATCGCGAAGAGGTGCCCCTCCTCGGAGCCGAAGTGAACCGATCCGGTGCCCGCGGTCGAGGTGGGCTCGAGCCAGACGTCGCCCCCGCCGCGGCCGAGGTCGACCTTCACCCTCGTGACCTCGGCGACGTACACCCGGCTGCGACCGGAACGGGCGTTCGTGTAGGCGTCCTTCCCGCCCTGCAGGCTCACCTCGGTGAAGCCCTTGCCGGGAGCGGTCGAGAGGACCGAGTCGTCGCCGTCCCCGGTCGACACGTGTCCTCCGACGACGCACACGAGGTCGTTCCCGCCCAGGGCGTAGACGTTCGCGTCCGCGCCGGTCGTGACGATGACATCGTCCCCATCGGTCCCGTTGACGGTGCCGCCGGCCGCCTCGATGGTGGCCGGTTTCCCCTGACAGGTGGCGGCGGCGTATGACTCCGGCGCGGGACCGGCGAGCGTCACGAGGCAGGGAGCGAGGAGCACGGCGGCAGCGAGTGCGGTTCGGCTGGGCATGGGCGGCAGGCTACGACGAGTAAGGCCACCGAAACGATCAACTCATCTGACACACTGGCCCCGTGCGAGTTTCCGCGAAGTCCGACTACGCACTCCGCGCGCTGATCGAGATGGCCTCCCGCTCCGACGGGAAGGCCGTGAGCGCCGAGGAGCTCGGCAAGCGGCAGGAGATCCCGCACGGCTTCCTCCAGGCGATCCTCGCGGATCTGCGCCGCGCAGGCATCGTGATGTCGCAGCGCGGACAGTCCGGGGGCTGGCGGATGGGGCGTTCGGCCGACGACGTGTCAGTGGCCGACGTGATCCGGGCGGTGGACGGGCCCCTGGTGTCGGTCTACGGCCTGCGGCCGGAGGCGGTGGAGTACAACGAGACCGCGTCGGTCCTCCAGCACGTCTGGATCGCCGCACGCCGTTCCCTCCGTGACGTGTTCGAGCAGGTCTCGATCCAGCAGCTGGCCGACGGTCGGCTGCCCAAGGCGGTCACCTCACGAACCGCCGACGAGGACGCCTGGCAGCCGCACTGACCGGTCGCTGAGCTCGGGGGCTCAGCTCGCTTCCGCGAGCTTGCGGCCGAGCTTGCGGCGCTTCCGCTCGAGCTTGAGGTTGCGCCGCTCGGCCGCGGCCAGCAGCTCGCGCAGCCGCCCGACCTCGGCCACCGCCTCGGACAGGGCGTCGTTGAGGATGTCGACCCGCTCGTCGTACGCCGCCCGCGCGGGGTCGGTCGGACCCGCTGGCCGCACCGGCACCAGGTCGTGCAGATCGCCGACGACGTCGTAGCCGCGGCCGGTCACGACCTTGGCCCATTCCTCGGCCACCTCCACCAGCTCGTCGTGGTCGACGTGCAGGCCGGAGCTCTCGGCGATGAGGCGCAGCGTTGCGGTGTCCGCGACGGGCGTGACCCGGGCCGGAAGCGGGAGGTGCTCGGCGTCGAACCCGGTCACCGCGCCGAGGGCCCGCCAGGCCACGCCCGGGTCGGTCGGGTCCGCAACCACGACATGCACCCGGTCGGGCCCCGTCCCGGCCTGTTCCCAGCGGGAGGCCACGTCGGCCAGGTCCAGCTCGTCCGGGAACAGGCCCAGCCGCCCGTCGGGGGCGCTGGCCAGCACCACGACGTGCACCTGGGTGCCGGCCAGGCCGTCGACCAGCAGCGCGATCTCGTCGGGCGCGGCGCCGGCGAGCAGCTCGTGGCCGACGATCGCTGTCGCCTTGTGCTTGTGCACGCGGCGGCCGATGCCCACCCAGGTGCCCTCGACGTCGCGGCGGCGGAGTCCCCACGCCTTGTGCTCGCGCCGCAGCTCGACGGCGGCCCGGAAGGCCTCGTCCGCCGACTTCACCGGGACGCGGACACCACGCTCGGCGAGCTCGTCGCGGTGCTGTTCGAGCGCCGCGACCAGCACGGGGAGTCCGGTGTGCGGCAACCCGACGAGCAGGAAGGTTCGCTGCTTGGCCATGCCTCCACGGTGCCTCGGCTCCGGGACCGGACGGTGAACTCGCCACGACTTCCAGGTGTCGCTGGACCATGACCTACCCCACTAGAACACGTTACAACTCCGCCCCTACGATGCGGCCATGAGCACCCCGGCCATAACCTCCGACGCCATCACCTGGAACGCACCGGACGACGAGCACCCCGCGCGCACCGCGTCGATGCGGTCCTACTCCGCGGTGGCCAACGGCGACCTGGCCCAGTGGCTGACCGTGTACGCCGAGGACTGCGTGCTCGAGGACCCGGTCGGCCCGTCGATGTTCGACCCCCAGGGCACGGGGCACCGCGGCCACGCGGGGATCTCGGCGTTCTGGAAGCAGGCGATCGCACCGATCGCCAGGTTCGAGTTCGAGATCAACGACTCGTTCGCGAACCCCGACGGCAACACCTGCGCCAACATCGGACGGATCCGCACGGAGTTCCCCGACGGGAGCTACACGACCACCGACCTGATCATGGTCTACGTCGTGAACGACGACGGCCGGGTCGCCTCGATGCGCGCCTACTGGGAGCCCGAGCGGACCATGGCGAGCATCCGCTTCGCCGACTCGGGATAGGCCTAGGGCGTGCCGTGCGCGGCCGACCACTCCACGAGCGGCCGCGTCGCCCGCCAGTCCTTGCGGACCAGGTCGAGGAGCTCGGGAGTGTGGATCACCGGCTCGAAGCCGATCACGCGGCTGGCGATGATCGACTTGTGCCGGAGCAGCTCGATCCGCGGGTGGTCCTTGTCGTAGCCGCGGGGGGTCGTCTTGAGCAGGTCCCCGCCGATCGTGAACCTCTTGCGGGTCAGACCGCGGAGGATCTTCTCCAGCTCGGCGCCGTAGATGTCGTGCGCGATCGCCTCGCGCAGCACGGCCAGCCGCGGCGTCTCCGCGCGGTAGAAGCCGCCGCCGGTCCGTACGCCGCGGGGTGAGACCTCGACGTACCACCCGGTCGCGTCGGCCACCCGCACGAAGGCACCCTGGTGGGTCTTGTACGGCGTCTTGTCCTTCGCGAACCGCACGTCCCGGTAGGGCCGGAACACCTTGGCGTCCCCGAATTCGCGTGCCAGTGCGTCGGTGAGCGCGACCATGGGCGCCTTCACGCACTCGTCGTAGACCTGCTTGTGCTTCTCCCAGAAGCTCTTCGTGTTGTCGACCTCGAGGTCGTCGTAGAAGTCCAGCGCCGCCACGGGGAAGCCGGTGAACTCCACCGCGCCAACTTATCTAGGGAGTCAGCGCCGCCATCACCTGCACGTCGCCGCTCTCGGACAACGCGGTCACGACGAGCGCCTCGTCGCCGCAGCGTGGTGTCTCCAGGAAGGACTGGCCGGCGGGCGCCTCGAAGACCACGGCCAGGCCACGGCCGTCCCAGCGCAGCAGCTCGGCCGGATCGTCCGCGCGCCGGGGGTCGCGGACGAAGTACGCCGCGCCGGCGCACGGCACCAGCGTGCCCGAGGTGCCGGGGCCGAGCGCGAAGTACTCGTCGCCGTTGCGGGCGAAGAACTCCGCCGCCTCGACATCGGTCTCCTTGGGGATGACCGACCAGACCGCCGCGTCGTCCCCGAGCAGCGCGCCCTCCCAGGCGATGCACTGCGGTACGCCGGGGAACGGGTCGAGCTCGCCGCCGTCGACCCCGCCGACGGTGCGGCAGGACGGCTTGGCGTCGTCGAAGGAGAGGACGGTGGTGCCGGCCTCGGTCACGTGGGCGGCGTCGAAGTTGTGCTTGGCGGCCGCGCACCAGCCTAGGGCCGGTTCCCTGGTGGTGAGGTCGACGGTGGCCAGACAGTTGGCGCCCTGCGGCGTCACGGTCGTGTAGGCGAGCGTGTCCGCGCCGAGCGACCACGTGCCACCGGAGGTGGTCGGGAGCTCGGAGTCCCCGTCGATGGTGAACTGCTCGCCGGAGGCGAGGTCGGTGACCTCGGCGGTGGCCGGAGTCTTGTGGGCTTGGTCCTCGCGCACGACGACGGCCCAGGCCACGTCCAGCAGCGCGTTGGTGATCCTGGTGCCGTCGTTGCTGCCGGTGCCCAGGGCCTGGTCGGGTCCGTCCAGGCGGTAGCCCTCGCCGGACGCCTCCACCGTGAGGAACCAGGTGCCGTTGGTGGTCACGGTGTTGTCGACAGCGCCGGGGGCGTCCACCCACTCCAGCAGCTCGGTGGCCGGCTCGAGCTGGGCCGGCTGGTCCGGCGTACCGCCCTCCGGTGCGGGTGGTGCCTGCGCCGACGGCTCCGGCGGCCCGGGGTCCTGCTCGGTCGCGCAGGCCACCAGCGCAAGTAGTGCCGCGACGACTGCCGTTGCTCGCCGCCAGCTCACGGGTTCGAGTATCGCTGGGCGACGTGCGGTTGCGTGTCGAGAGCGGATGACGAGATTCGAACTCGCGACATCGACCTTGGGAAGGTCGCGCTCTACCAACTGAGCTACATCCGCATGCCGGTCAACCGGCGCGGCGATGCTACCCCAGCCGCGCGGCGTGGGCCGCTCGGGGACGGGTCAGCCGCCGAACAGCCGGCGCCACCAGCTCTTCTTGGGCTGGGCCGTCTCGCCGACGTTGGTGGGTACGCCGTTGAGCATCACCTGGCCCGGCTGGAGCGGCCACGACGCCGGGGGCGGGGTGCCCGGCGCGGCAGGAGCGCCGGGCACGGGGGCCGGGCCCAGCACCGGTGCGGCCCAGCCGAAGACCTGGTGCAGGGTCTCGCGCACCTCGGGCGGCAGCTGGTCGAGCGAGCTCACCGGCTGGCCGTTCACCACGATCGAGGTGCTCGCGAAGGTCTGGGCGCCCCCGGGCAGGTTGGTCGGCAGCGCGCCGGTCTCGAACAGGTCCGGGACGCCGTTCTTGTCCGCGTCGGGGAGGACGGCGAGCAGCTGCTGGCGCACGTCGGCGGGCACGTCATCCCAGCGGGAGTAGCTCTGGCCGTTGACGTTGATGTCCACGAGCGCACGGTAGTCCCGGTCGAACCGGACCGACAGCCTCCTCGGCTGGGGCCTCGGTAGGTTGTCCGCGTGCTGCTGTCAGACCGCGACGTCCTGGCCGAGATCGACAAGGGCCGGATCGCGATGGAGCCGTTCGACCCGGCGATGATGCAGCCGTCGTCGATCGACGTCCGGCTGGACCGGTACTTCCGGGTCTTCGAGAACCACCGCTACCCGCACATCGACCCGGCCGCCGACCAGTCGGACCTGACGCGCGTGGTCGAGCCCGACGGGGACGAGCCGTTCATCCTGCACCCGGGCGAGTTCGTGCTCGGCTCGACGTACGAGGTCGTCACCCTGCCCGACGACATCGCCGCCAGGGTCGAGGGGAAGTCGTCCCTGGGCCGGCTCGGCCTGCTCACCCACGCCACCGCGGGGTTCGTCGACCCCGGCTTCTCCGGGCACGTCACCCTCGAGCTGGCCAACGTGGCGACGCTGCCGATCAAGCTCTACCCCGGGATGAAGATCGGCCAGTTCTGCTTCTTCCGGCTCTCGTCGCCGTCGGAGCACCCGTACGGGTCGGAGAAGTACGGCTCCCGGTACCAGGGCCAGCGCGGCCCGACGCCGTCGCGCTCCTACCTGAACTTCCACCGCACCAGGATCTGACGGCAAGGAACCGCCGCCAGGTTGCCCTCATGGGTCCTGGCGGCGGGGGTTGCGAGGTGCTCCTGGGTCACGAGTCCACCCGGTCGGCGACCTTGCGCAGTCGCTCCGCGACGCGGTGGCGTCGGCTGGTCATCGGCATCCGGGGGGCCGAGGCGCGGGAGACCCGCTCCTGGATCTGGTGCCGTGCCTGCATCTCGATGAGTGTGTTGCTCACGGCCGTGCTCCTTCTCTTCTGATGGGTTGAGTCTTGCTGTGACCACCGACAGTCCGGCGGCGCAGGCGCGCTGTCCGGAGGACGCCGATGGGGCGTGCTTGGGTGGTGTGCCACGTCGTGGCGAGGAGGCTCATACCTCGGACAGCGCGATGTCGCCGCTGACGGTCTTGGCGCGGACCTCGATGTGGTCCTGACCCTCCTGGGGCTGGCCGGCGCCTTGCAGGTCAGAGCGGATGGTCCCCGACACGGTGGTGATGTCGGTCCACACCGGGACCCCGGACGCGATGCCGAGCGACACGTCGCCGGACGCGCCCTTGACGGTGACCCGGCCACGGTGCACGCGGTCGATGGAGACGTCGCCGCTGCCGGTGCTGAACGACGTGTCGCCGTGCGTCTGGTCGACCGAGAGGTCGCCGCTGCCCGTCTTGACCACGACGGTGCCGTGCGCGGTGTCGATCGACACGTCGCCCGACCCGGTGGACACCGCGGCGGCGCCGCCTACCTGGTCGATCTCCACGTCGCCCGAGCCGCTCTTGACCTTGAGGTCGCCGCGCACGTCGTCGACGCGGATCTCGCCGGAGCCGGTCTCGACGAGCAGGTGCCCCTCGACGGCGTCCACGGTGACGTCACCCGAACCGCTGCGCAGCTGTGCGTGGCCCGCGAAGCCCTCGAGCTGGATGTCCGCGCTGCCCGTACGGATGGCGGGGTTGCTGCGTTGGGGTACGACGACGTCGACGCGCAGCGCGTTGTCGCCGAAGATCCGGCCGCGGCCGGGCTCGGTCACGGTGATCGTGTCGCCACGCTGCTCCACGACCACGTCGTCGGCGTGCTTCCCCTCGACGACCACGGTGCTCTCGGTGGTGTCGAGACACTGGACCTTGACGTTGCCCTTGCTGATCTCGACGAGCAGGTTGACGGGGTTGTGCGTCTCGAAGCGGTACTCAGGCATGGCGTGCTCCTGCGGTGGTTGAAGGGTGTGCTGATCCAGCGGGCCGGCGTACCTCGCCGGTCCGGGCTGTCGTGGACGGGTGTGGGGTCAGACCCAGCCGGTCATCCGCCGGCCGCGCTTGCCTCCGAACGGGCCCTGTCCGCCGAACGGGTCGTTCCCGCCGACGAAGGGCAGGCTGGACAGGTCGATGTCGACGTTGATCGCGCCCTCGCGAGTGGCCGCGCGGACGACGTTGACGAGCCAGGTGTTGAGCGAGTGCCCGGAGCGGGCCGCGAACTCCTCGGCCTTGGTCTTGACCGACTCGGGCAGCCGGAGCGTGATCCGGGCGATGCCGCCCTCCTCCTCGTCGTCCGGTCCCGGCGGGGTCGGCGGGGTGGGCGGGGTCGGCGGCGCGGGCGGTCCGGCCGGCGCGTCGACCACGAAGGCGAGCTCGCGCCCGTCGAGGCGGACGTCCACGCCCCCCGAGGGCATCTCGGCGGTGATCTCGGTGGCGGCCTGCGAGATGGCCTCCATCAACGCCAGCCGGGCCGCGGGGTCGAGGGCGAAGGTCAGCCGCTCGGCGGCGGCGTGGGCCTCGGGCCCGGCAGCCTCGGCGGCCGCGAGCAGGTCGCGACGGAGGCTGTCGACGTACGGCGTGATGTCCATGTGCACCACAGTGACACCACTATGACGTCATGTCAAGAGGGAAGTGATGTCATGTGACGTCATCCGGCGTCACGGCGCGGGGCGGCGCAGGTTTGCCCTGCTGAGCCGGGGGGCACCGCGCCGAACAGGTGGCCTCGGGGCCACCGTGCGAGAAAGGACCCCCCATGCCGATCGACTCCGTCGCGGCTGGCCTCGTGCCCGCGGTCACCGCCATGGCCGACACGATCATCGACGCGACCGCGATCGACTACCTGATCATCTTCATCTACTTCGCCGTGGTCCTCGGCATCGGCCTGCTGGCCCGGCGCCAGATTTCCGACTCCGTCGACTTCTTCCTGTCCGGCCGGTCGCTGCCGGCCTGGGTGACCGGTCTCGCGTTCATCTCCGCGAACCTCGGCGCGGTCGAGATCATGGGCATGTCGGCCAACGGCGCGGAGATCGGCCTGCCGACCGTCCACTACTTCTGGGTGGGCGCGATCCCGGCGATGTTGTTCCTCGGCGTCGTGATGATGCCGTTCTACTACGGCTCCAAGGTGCGGTCGGTCCCGGAGTTCATGCGCCGTCGGTTCGGGACCGGCGCCCACCTGGTCAACGCGATCTCGTTCGCCGTGGCGCAGCTGCTCATCGCCGGCATCAACCTCTACCTGCTCGGCTCGATCATCCACGCGCTGCTCGGCTGGCCGTCCTGGATCGCCCTCATCGTGGCCGCCGCGATCGTGCTGTCCTACATCACGCTCGGCGGGCTCAGCGCCGCCATCTACAACGAGGTGCTGCAGTTCTTCGTGATCGTGGCGTCGCTGCTGCCGCTCACCCTGCTCGGGCTGCACCGGGTCGGCGGGTGGGAAGGGGTGACCGACGGGATCACGTCCGCCGCGGAGGCCAACCCCGACGTCGTGGTACCCGCCGACCAGCAGCTGAACTCGTGGCCCGGCAACGCACTCAGCGGATTCGAGTCCGACTTCTGGTCGGTCGTCGGCATCGTCTTCGGCCTCGGGTTCGTGCTCTCGTTCGGCTACTGGACGACGAACTTCGTCGAGGTCCAGCGGGCGATGGCGTCGAACTCGATCTCCTCGGCGCGGAAGACGCCGGTCATCGGTGCCTTCCCCAAGATGTTCGTCCCCTTCATCACGATCATCCCGGGGATGATCGCTGCGGTGCTCGTCTCCGAGATCGCCGACACCAAGGCCGGCGAGACGGTGCCCGGTGGTGCGTCGGGGGACGTGAAGTTCAACGACTCGCTGCTGTTCCTCATGAGGGACGTGCTGCCGAACGGCCTGCTGGGTATCGCGATCGCCGGTCTCCTCGCGGCGTTCATGGCAGGCATGGCGGCCAACGTCTCGGCGTTCAACACCGTGCTCAGCTACGACCTGTGGGAGACCTACCTCGTCAAGGACCGCGAGGACGGCTACTACCTGCGGATCGGCCGCATCGCGACGGTGGCCGCCACACTGATAGCGATCGGCACGGCGTCCCTGGCTGCGAGCTTCTCCAACATCATGGACTACCTCCAGGTCCTGTTCGGCTTCTTCAACGCACCGCTGTTCGCGACGTTCATCCTCGGGATGTTCTGGAAACGGATGACCGCCACCGCCGGCTGGGTCGGCCTGGTGGCCGGGACCGTGTCGGCCGTGATCACCGCGATCCTGACCGAGGGGACGCTGGGCTCGCTCAGCCAGGGCGTCATCCCCCTCGAGGGTCAGGGCGCGGCGTTCCTGGCGGCCTCGGTCGCGTTCGTCGTCGACATCGTGTTGAGCATCGTCGTCTCGCTGGGCACCCAGCCGAAACCGGTCGAGGACCTCAAGGGGCTCGTGTACTCCGAGACCCCCACGGAGGACCGGACCGACCCCGAGGAGGCGTCGTACCCGTGGTATCGCCGCACCGTCCCGCTGGCCGCGATCGCACTGGTCATGGTCATCGCCCTGAACCTGATCTTCTGAGGAGGACCAGATGAGCGACCAGACTCCTGACTCCACCCAGCGACACACGGCCGGGGCCCTCGACATCCGCAACATCATCGGCGGGCTGCTCGGGCTGTACGGCGTGATCCTGGTGCTGATGGGCCTCTTCGGGGACAAGGAGCTCGAGAAGACCGGTGACGTCAACGCCAACCTCTGGGCCGGCCTCGCAATGCTCCTGGGCGCCGCGGTCTTCCTCGTGTGGGCGCGGCTGCGGCCGATCGTCGTGCCCGAGCACGTCGAGACCCCCGAAGCCGAGCGGCCGCCCGGCCACTAGCGCGTGTCTGCGGCCGCCGTGAGCTCCTCGTCGAGGTCCTTGGGGGTGTAGACGACCACCCCGTCGATGGCGTGGTCGGTGCTGCGGTAGAGGTCGATGGTGAGCGGGCACCCGCGCCGGTCGCCCTCGGGTCGCGGGTCGATCTCGATGCGGAGCACCTTTCGTCCCAGGGTGCCGTCGGGGTGCGGGACACCGCACAGGGACGTCGGCACCATCCCGGTGCGGGCGGTGAGCCTCGGCATCCCGGTCTTGGTGGGTGCTGCGGCCCGCGCGGCCTTCGCGATCATCGGCATCAGGTCGCCCCAGCGCGAGGAGTCGACCGCCGCGACGTGGTCGAGGTGCCACGGGTCCCAGCTGTCGACCACGATGGTGACGGTCCGGGCGAACTCGGGCGGCGGGCCGCCCAGCGCGAACCCCACGAACTGCCACGCGTCCGAGCGCCATCCGTAGAAGGCGTCGCAGTTCGGCCCCGCCGTCACCGCCGTGCGTACCGTCACGATGCTCCCCGGACGCACCAGTCGGCCTGCGTGGGGGTCGGAAGCGAGCACCAGCCCCTCCGGCTCGCAGGCGCGCGTGGGCCGCAGGATCACGTCGTACCCCCGGTCCTCGAGGAGCTGCTGGGCCTCGCTCCCGTCGAGCCCGAACAGGGAGGGCATGGGCTCGAGCGGCGGCCGGTAGGCCAGGGCGGCGACACCGGCCGCCACCAGCCCGACGACCGCGAGTGCGACGAAGGGCCCGCCCCGGCCGCGCCGATCCCGGCGGCCCGTGACCGCCCGCTCGAGCGCGTCGTGGACCAGCGGATCGGGATCGTCGGCCCGGCGGATCGCCTTGCGCTGCTCGGTCAGCACCCGGTCGACGTACGCCCCGGCCTCGCCCTCCGCGCAGCCGAGGAGCACGGCGTGCTCGATGAGCCGGCCGTACCGCGCCGCGACGTACTGGTCGAAGTCCACCTGACCTCCGGGGTGAGCGTACGACGGTCGCTCAGGGTTCGCTCCATACAAGGTTGACCGCGACGACCTGCGAACCGTCGTTGACGAACAGCTCCACCGCGACCCAGGTCGACCGGAGTGTTCGACGGCGGCCGGGGCAGCTCACCGCGCGAAGCGGAGGAAGGCGTGTGCCACTCGGTCCAGGTCCACCTCCGTGCCCGGCTGGACCGACGCGCTCGGGGTCGTCGTCGAGGTCGTGCACTTCTCGCCGCACCCTGCGAGGGCGATCAGCGCCACCGCCGCCGCGACCGTCTGGACCGACAGGAAGCGCACACGCGTCTGACGCCTTGCCTGCGCTCCCGGTTGTCCCGGGCCCAAACGCCGACTGTGCAGACATTTGTCGGTATGGCCGCCAAAAGTCTGCACTGTCGGCGAACCGGCCAGCGGGGCAGCCGGTTTGCACCACAAAATCGACCCCAGGGGTCGAAATTGTGGTGCAGATCAGGCGTGCCCGGTCAGAGGTCGAAAAGCGAGCCCGACTCGTTGATGTCCACGTCGGTCTTGGGGGTGTGCGCCTCACCGGAGCCGGCCGGCTTGGGCTTCGCCTCCCGCTTCTCGTCTGGCTCGTTCTGGTCTTCGTCGGCGCTGTCGTCGGGCTCCGGCTCGGGCTCCGGCTCGGGCTCCGGCTCGGGCTCGGCTTCGTCCTCGGTGTCCGAGAAGGTTGCCGCCTTGCTCAGGGCAGCGCCACCGGACAGCTCGTCGTCCTTCGCCGCGGGCTCCGGCTGCTCCTCCTGGGCCTCGGGCTCGGGCTCCTTGTCAGCCGGGGCGGCTACGGCCTCGGGTGCGGCGATGTCGAACAGCGAGCCGCTCGAGTCGATGTCCGCGGCCGGCTTCGCCGGCTCCTCCTGAGGCGGCGCCTCCGCCTCGGGCTCGCGTTCCGGCGCTGCCTCGGGTGCCGGGGTCTCGGCCGCGATGTCGAACAGCGACCCACCGCCGCCCAGGTCGGTGGCCGGCTTCGCGGGCTCGGCCTCCTCCGCCGACGCCGTCTCCTCGGGCTCGGGCTCCGGCGCAGGCGCGGGCGGCTCCGGTTGCTCGTCGGCCTCGACGTCGAACAACGAGCCACCGGACATCGCCGCCGGCTTCGCCTCGGGCTCGGGCTCCGGTTCCGCGTCGGCCTCGACGTCGAACAGCGAGCCACCGGACGTCGCCGGCTTCGCCTCGGGCTCGGGCTCCGGCTCGGGCTCCGGCTCGGGCGCGGCCTTCGCCTCTGGCTCGTCGTCCCCGCCGAGGTCGAACAGCGACCCACCCGACGCGGCCGGCTCGGCGGCCGGTTTCTCGTCCTCAGGGGCGTCGGCGGCGTCGACGGCGTCGTCGGCCGCCGTGTCGAACAGCGACGAGCCACCACCCGACGCCTTGGCCGCGGGCGAGGCCTCGGCGGTCTCGGTGACGGTGTCCTCGGTCTGGGTCTCGTCGCCCTCCTCAGGCTCCGCCTTGGTCTCGACCGGCCGCTCCTTGAGCGCCGTACCGCCGCCGGCCGAGCTCGGCACCCGCCGGGTGGCCATCTCGCCCTTCACCGAGGCCAGCAGCATCTGCGCGACGTCGAGGACCTCGACCTCCTCGCGGGCCTCGCCCTTGTCGATCGCGGCGGTCAGCCCGTCGGACAGCATCACCCGGCAGAACGGGCAGCCGACGGCGATCTGGTCGGCACCGGTGCCGATCGCCTCGGTGGTGCGGGTGACGTTGATCCGCTGACCGATGTTCTCCTCCATCCACATGCGCGCGCCGCCGGCGCCGCAGCAGAAGGAGCGCTCGGAGTTGCGGGGCATCTCGATGAAGTCGGCGCCCGGCAGCACCTGCAGCAGCTCGCGCGGCGGCGAGTACACGCCGTTGTGGCGGCCGATGTAGCACGGGTCGTGGTAGGTGATCGTCCGCTTGTGCGACCCGGCACCGTCCCGCACCGGCGTCAGCCGGCCCTCGCGCACCAGCCGGTTGAGCAGCTGGGTGTGGTGCACCACCTCGAGCTCGACGCCGAAGTCCTTGTACTCGTTCTTCAGCGTGTTGAAGCAGTGCGCACACGTCGAGACGACCTTCTTGACCTTGTACTCCTTGAAGGTCTCGACGTTCTGCTGGGCCAGCCCCTGGAACACGAACTCGTTGCCGGCTCGGCGCGCCTGGTCGCCGTTGCACGTCTCGCCGTTGCCCAGTACGGCGAACGACACGTCGGCCATGTGCAGCAGCTCGGCGACGGCCCGTGTCGTCTTCTTCTGGCGGTCCTCGTAGGCGCCCGCGCAGCCGACCCAGAACAGCCACTCCACCTCATCGAGGGACTCGACGTCCTCGCCGACCACCTTGACGTCGAAGTCGAGCCCTTGCGCCCAGTCCATGCGGGCCGTGGGCGAGAGGTTCCAGGGGTTGCCCTTGTTCTCCATGCCCTTGAACAACTGGTTGAGCTCGGCGGGGAAGCTCGACTCGACCAGCACCTGGTAGCGCCGCATGTCGATGATGTGGTCGACGTGCTCGATGTCGACCGGGCACTGGTTCACGCAGGCGCCGCAGGTGACGCACGACCAGAGCACGTCGGTGTCGATGACCGCTCCGCCGTCGGGGTGCCAGGCCAGACCCTCGGTCTCGCCCACCAGCGGCCGCTCGGCCTCGGCCTTGACGGCGTCCGACAGCCCGGACCGCTCGTCCTCGTCGGCCAGGAGGTACGGCGCCTTCGCGAAGGCGTGGTCGCGCAGGTTGAGGATGAGCATCTTGGGCGACAGCGGCTTCTCGGTGTTCCACGCCGGGCACTGCGACTGGCACCGACCGCACTCGGTGCAGGTCGCCATGTCGAGGATGCCCTTCCACGTGAACTCCTCGACCGCGCCGACGCCGAGGGTGGTGCTCTCGTCCATGTCCTCGATGTCGTCGAGCGTCACCGCCTTGCCCTGGACGGTCAGGGGCTTCACGGCGCCGAGGGCGACGGGGTGGCGGCCGAACAGCACGTTCAGCGGCGCGATGAAGATGTGCATGTGCTTGGAGTGGACCACCTGCACGAGGAACACGAGCATGACGCCGATGTGGAGGAGCAGGCCCACGCCCACCAGGGTCTCGATGGTCGACTCCGACGCGCCCTCGAAGAGGTTGCCGACCGCGTGTGACGCGAACGCGCCGTTGCCGTAGGGGAAGTCACCTGCCGCCACCGAGGCGCCACGGAAGAAGAACAACGTCCAGATGACGTTGAAGATCATGAACAGGACCAGCCAGGCGCCACCGAGGTGGGACCCGGTGAACCGCGAGGCGCGGCCGAGCCGCTCGGGAGCCTGGCGCAGCCGGATCACCGCGAACGTCGTGATGCCGACCAGGGCGAGCAGCGCGATGAGGTCCTGCGCGAAGCCGAGCAGGTCCCAATGACCCACCACCGGGATCGCCCACTCCGGGTTGCGGCTGAACAGGATGCCGAACGCCTCGAGGTAGACGGTGCCGAGGATCAGGAAGGCCCAGAAGACGAAGAAGTGCGCGGTGCCCGGGATCGTCCACTTGAGCAGCTTCCGCTGACCGAACACCTCGGTCAGCTGGGTCCGCACCGCGTCACCGAGGTGTTTGGTGACGTTCCGGATCCGGTCCGGGGCCGGCTGGCCGCTGCTGATAAGCCGGTAGATGAAGACCACTCGGCGACCCGCGACCGGCAGCGCAACGGCCAGCATCACCAGCCCGACGACCAGCACCCACAGATCCACTGCTCAGTCCTCTTCTCGACCGATCCGCACGACGGACACGACGACGTTCTGCGAGCCGCAGCCTACGGGCAGGTCCACCGCCCCCGACTGCGGCAGTGCCGCATCCTACTCTCGGGTAACTTCGACGCGCCGAGTGGGCCGATGTCCGGTGCGAGAGGGGACGCCTGTCCCTGCGCGCCGGGACGTCGTACGGCGCAAGGTCTTCTCGTGTGGTCTGGACGGAACCGGAAATTCGCGCGTGTCGTCGGAGATCTCGCCATCGGTTGTTTACGGTGACGCCCCGATCGCGCAGACTTGGCGCGCGCCGGGCTCGGTTGGTGCACGACACGCGGGGAATCTCGGCCCCCTGAATGGGAGAGCGTTTCGGTGAGGGGATCGACGACTGTCGGGCGCCCGCGCGGCGTCCGTACGGCGGCGCTGGCCGCCTGCCTGGCCGGGCTGCTCGGGGTGGTCGCCCTGGTGGCGCCCTCCGAGGCGAGCGGTACGACGGCGGCCCGCGCGGCCGCCGCGGACGAACCCGTCGCCGACTGGACGTTCCTCGTCTACGGCGTGCTCGACACCGACAACGTCGCCGACGTGCTCACCCAGGACCTGGCCAGCCTCGCCGACCTCCCCGACGCCGACAACGTGAACGTGGTCGCACTGGTCGACATGCCGGAGCCGGACCAGCCGGGCTACCCCAGCCAGCCGCTGCCCGGCCTCCAGCAGTTCTCGACCACCAAGCTGCTCGTGCTCGACGACGGCAGGTGGAACGAGATCCGAGACCTCGGCGAGGCCGCGATGGACCGGCCGACCACGCTGGCGTCCTTCATCGACGAGGCGGTGGACAGGTTCCCCGCCGACAAGTACGCGATCACGCTCATGGACCACGGGGGCGGCCGGTACGGCGGCTACTGGGACATCGACCAGCCGGGCTACAACAACCTGACCATCCCGGAGATGCGTGACGGTCTGCTCCAGGGCGTCCAGGAGTCCGGCATCGGCCGCTTCGAGGTTCTCTTCCACGCGGCTTGCCTCATGTCGAACTACGAGACGGCGTCCGCCCTCGCGCCCACGGCGAAGTACCTGGCCGGCTCCGAGGAGATCATGATCTCCAACCCGCTGGTCGCATCGGGCCTGCTGCCGCTGGCCGAGGACGCCGACGGGGAGACGCTCGCGAACTCCCTGGTCGACGGCTACGGCACCTACCTCGACGACGTGGCACAGCAGTACACCGGCGGCCAGCAGTACCGCGACCTGGCCGCGATGTCAGTGGTCGACGGCGACGCCATGGCCACCCTGGACGCCGCCATGCAGTCCTTCTCCAACTCGGCCGTCGCGCACATGGACGAGATCACGGTCCAGGTGGCGAGGGCCCGGAGCGAGTCGCTGGAGTTCGTGGTCGGCCTGCAGGACTCCGACGGAGTGCCCTGGGACCTCGTCGACCTCGGCGACTTCCTGCGGCACCTCACCGACGTGCCCGACGACGTGGCCGTCGCGCGCGACGCTGCGTTCGCTGCTCTCCAGAACGCCGTGAGCCACCAGCTCCTCGGGCAGGGCACCCAGCAGGCGACCGGCCTGAACGTCTACCTCCCGACCGCCGCCAACGCGGCGTACGCCGCCGACTACTTCGAGCCGGGAGTCGCTCCCCAGGGTTGGGGCGACTTCGTCCAGGCCTTCCTCGACGCCTCGGCCGGCCAGGGTGGCGGGGAGCCGGGCGGCGGCGTTCAGTTCGCCAGTCAGCAGGCCACGGTGCTCCAGGCCGACCAGACCGGCATCAAGATCGCCGGCCAGCTGGTCTCGGGCGACTCCTCGCAGGTCGCGGAGAGCGAGACGCAGGTCTACACGCGCGTCGGCGGCCACGACGACGCCCTCGGCGTCGTGCTGCCGGCCTACCTCGACGCCGGTGGCGAGGGCCAGGTCCAAGGCGTCTGGGACTACTCGCTGACCGTCCTCACCGACGGCCAGAAGGAGGTCGCCGGCACCTCGGTCTACCAGGCCCAGGCCGGCGGCCTGCTCGGGACGCTCTTCGCCCAGTACACCTCCCCGGACGGCGACCTCTCCGACGTCGCGGTCCGGCTGCTGCTGAGCAGCGAGGGGAACATCGAGAGCGTCCAGGTCGTCGACGTCTCGAACGGCGGGCAGAGCGCCGGTGGTGTGAACCTCGAGGTCGGCGGCCGGCTCACCCCCTACGTGTACGTCACCGAATCGGGAGGCTTCGCCCGCGAGCTGTCCGCGGAGTCGATCGCCGTGACCGACCAGCTCGCGGTGGCGTTCTCCCGGCTGCCCGCCGACACCCCCTTCGAGATGGGCGTGCTGGTCGGCGACGTGGCCGGCAACTTCGACGGGGCCTTCGTCCAGGAAAGGGTGCGATGACATGACCGAGACCCACACTCCCGAGCTGCCTCTGGGTGCCCGGTTCGATCCCGTCACCGGGGCCGAGCTCGGCGCCGGGGGTGCCGAGCGCCGGCAGAGCTTCGCGCTCCAGCCGGGCGAGCCGGTGGCGTCGTTCAACGTGGTCAGCTCGCTCATGCCCCTCGCTTCCGGTTCGGCGCCGCAGACCTACCGGTGGGCGCTCGGGCTCGGGCTCCTGATCCCGGTCGTGGCCGGCGTGCTGGGCTTCCTGGCCTTCGCGTTCGTCGCCGCGGCGCTGGTCGTGCCCGCGGTCTACGTCGTCTACATGTACGACGTCAACGAGTGGGAGGACCAGCCGGTCGGCGTCGTGCTCGGGGCCGTCGCGGCCGCCGCCGCGTTGGGGGTCGGGTTCACCTTCCTCTGGCACGCCGGGCTGCTCGGCGACGAGCTGTCGCCGGTCGACTTCGACGGCAACGGGGCGGGCAGCATCAGCTGGACCGGCTTCCTGGTCCTGGTGCTGCTGGTGCCGATCGTGAGCGAGGTGCTCAAGGAGGTCGGGCCGATCCTGCTGGCGCGGCGACCGGCCTTCGACGACATGATCGACGGCCTCACCTTCGGTGTGGCCGCCGGTGCTGCGTTCGCCGCGGCCGAGACCATCGTGGTCAACCGCGGGCTGTTCAGCACCTTCGGCCAGGTGGACTCGCCCAACGCCGGCTTCTGGGTCTCGCTGATCCTGTCCGCGGCCATCGTCAAGCCGATCGTCTACGGCGCGGCCACCGGCATCGCCGTGGCCAGTTTCTCCGGTCTCGGCCGCGGCTACGACGGGTTCAAGCCCGGCTACTTCCGCGGGCTCGCCGAGGCGCTGGTCGCCAACATCCTGTTCCAGGCCGGTCTCTTCTTCGCGGCCCGCATCGGAGGCACCGGCGGCGCCGTGCTCGGCCTGGCGTGGGGCGTCCTGATCGCCGTGGCCCTGGTGGTCCGGCTGCGCTATCTGCTGCACTTCGCGGTCCTCGAGGCCGCCCTCGAGGCCGCCGCTGCGGGCGCCACGCTCAAGGACTCGGCGCGCGGTACGGCGTACTGCCCGTCCTGTGAGATGCCGCTGCCGGTCGGCGCCAACTTCTGCGTCACCTGCGGCACGTCGGTGCGTGCGGGCAGCAAGGTCACCCGCGCCCGCAACCGCACCGAGGACGCAGACCTCCCGGTCCCGACGAGGCCGAGCCTCAAGCCCACGGCCGCCGGCGTGGCCCCGCACGACAACAAGGCCACCGCACTGGTGGTCGGCGTGGTGCTGGCGGCGATCCTGGTCGGCGGCGTCATCGGTCAGGTCGCAGCAGCCGCCGCTGCCGACGAGGGTGACGAGGTCCAGCAGCCGTCCGAGAGCCCGATCACGATCGACCCCGGGGAAGGCACCGACGAGCTCGGCCGGACGCCCGCGGTCACCCTCGGCGCGGACGGCGAGAGCCTGGCCGGCCGGGCCCCGCAGGCGGCGGGCAGCGACCAGATCGTCACCGTCGGCGACGACGTCCTGATGCTGGTGCCCAAGGGGTTCCGCATCGTCGACCTGGAGGACGGCTTCGTCCAGGTCTTCGGCTACAAGGGCTACTTCTTCGCCTACCTGAACCCGAAGAAGGTGACGCTCAACAAGCTGATCACCAACAACCTCACCGGCATCCAGAACATGGGTGTCGAGGAGTTGGAGATCACCCAGCCGCAGTCCATCTCGGTGAGCGGGCTCAAGGGCGCGGCGACCCTGAACTTCCGCGGGCTGCTCGCGACCCAACAGGGGGGCAGCATCCCGGTCGAGGGCTTCGCCTACTACTTCATCCGCCCCAACGGCACCGGCGCGACCGCGTTCGCCCTCTACGGCAAGGGCGCGCTCAAGCCGAAGTCCAAGCTGCTCACCGGCTACAACACCATGCTCAACACGCTGGTCAGCACGCTCTGACCGGGACCTGGAACCAGCAGGAGGAATCGTGACCACACCCGTGACACCCGGCGGCGTACCGCCCGTGGCTCCTCCCGGCGCCCGGTTCGACCCCGTGACCGGGGCCGAGCTGAGCGCCGGCGCGGGAGCGGGCGGGGAGCGCCGGCAGAGCTACGCGCTCCAGCCGGGCGAGCCCGTCGCGTCCTTCAACATCGTGACCTCGCTGATGCCGCTGGCTTCGGGTCGGGCGCCGCAGACCTACCGGTGGGCGCTCGGGCTCGGGCTCCTGATCCCGGTGGTGACCGGAGCCCTGGGCTTCCTGGCCTTCGCGTTCGTCGCGGCGGCCATGGTGGTGCCGGCGATCTACGTCGTCTACCTGTACGACGTCAACCAGTGGGAGGACCAGCCGCTCGCCGTCGTGCTCGGCGCCATGGGGGCCGCAGCCGCGCTCGGGGTCGGGTTCACCTTCCTCTGGCACGCGGGGATCCTGGACGGGAACATCTCGACGTTCGACTACGACGGCAACGGCGCAGGCGGCGTCCGCTGGTCGAGCCTGCTGGTGCTGGTGATCCTGGTGCCGATCGTCAGTGAGGTGCTCAAGGAGGTCGGGCCGCTGGTCCTGGCCAGCCGGCCGGCCTTCGACGACATGATCGACGGCCTCACCTTCGGTGTCGCCTCCGGCGCCGGGTTCGCCGCGGCCGAGACGATCGTGGTCAACCGCGGGCTGTTCAGCACCTTCGGCCAGGTGGACTCGCCGAACGCCGGATTCTGGGTGTCGCTGATCCTGTCCGCGGCGATCGTGAAGCCGATCGTGTACGGCGCCGCCACCGGCATCGCCGTGGCCAGCTTCTCGGGGCTGGGCGCCGGCTACGACGGGTTCAAGCCCGGCTACTTCCGCGGGCTCGCCGAGGCGCTGGTCGCCAACATCGCCTTCCAGGGCGGCCTGTTCTTCGCCTCCCGCCTCGAGGGCACGACAGGTGCCGTCGTCGGTCTGGTCTGGGGCGCCCTGATCGCCGTCGCGCTGGTCATCCGGCTGCGCTACCTGCTGCACTTCGCCGTCCTCGAGGCCGCCCTGGAGGCGGCCGTGACCGGGGCCGAGCACAAGGACACCGCGCACGGGACGGCGTACTGCCCCTCCTGCGAGATGCCGCTCCTGCACGGCGCCAGCTTCTGCGTCGCGTGCGGGACGTCGGTGCGGGCCGGCAGCAAGGTGACCCGGGCCCGCAACCGGGCCGACGACACCGCGCCACCGGTGCTCGACGAGGCCGGACAGCCGGTGCCGGCCGCGCCGGTGCGGCCGTCGCTCGCCCCCACGCCGGAGGGCGTGGCGCCGCAGGACTCCAAGCGGACCGCAGTGGTCGTCGCCGCGGTCGCGGCCACGATCCTGGTGGCCGGCATCATCGGACAGGCGGCCGCCGCCGCGGCCAGCGACGAGGAGAACCCACCGACCAACCCGGTCGAGATCGAGACCCAGGTCGGATCGGGGCCGACCACCGAGCCGGCTCCCGAGCCCGCACCGGCGCCCGGCCCGACGCCCGACGCGTCGGAAAGCCCGGAGGCGTCCGCGTCGGCGAGCCCGTCGTCGAGCAAGGCGGTGTCCGGCGCCCAGCCGGCGATCTCGGTGCTGGCCCTGGACGGCGGCATCGACACGACCGAGGGCCCGACCGGCGGCGGCACCACCACGTCGGGCGGGACCGTCGACCTGGGCAACGGCTACGGCTTCGAGCTGCCGGACGGCTACACCGTCGAGCAGCAGGGACCGGGCTTCGCGATGGTGTTCGGCGACGGCGGCTACTTCTTCGCGCTGCTCACGCCGTCGCCCGCCGACATGGGGACGATGATCACCGACAACCTGACCGCGCTCCAGGGGCTCGGGATCCAGGACCTGCAGGTCGGTGACCCCGAGGACTGCCAGATCCCCTCGTCCACGATCGTGGCGTGCGTGAACCTGGGCTACCGCGGCATGCTCGCGAGCCAGCAGGGCGGCTCGGTCGCCGTCGAGGGTTTCTCGTACTACTTCCTGACCCAGGACGGCACCGGCGTGACCGCGTTCGGCATCTACCAGGCCGGCCTGGCCGAGGGCGACCCGCTGATCGACGGCTACATCAGCATGATCAGCTCGCTGATCGCGTCGTTCTGACCCGGATGTCGTAGGACACGGCGATGAACCGAGTGTCCCGAGCCGGACGACGGTCTGGGCGTGTCTCCCAAGTCCTGCTGGTCGCCACCCTGGTGGCGGCCGGCACGGCCCTGGTCGGCGGCGGGCTGGGCAGTGCCGGGCAGGCGGCGGCACCGGCCGCGGACGAAGCGACCGCGGACTGGACGATGATGATCTACGCCGTCCTCGACACCCAGAACATCGCCGACCAGTTCACCCGCAACCTGGCCCAGCTGACCGCGCTCGAGGACTCGGCGAACGTCAACATCGTCGCCCTCGTCGACCTGCCCGAGGAGGACGACCCGAGCTACCCCTCGGTGTCACTGCCCGGCGTCGTGCCGTTCACGACCGCGAAGCTGATGGTGCTGGACGGCGGCCGCTGGAACGAGATCCGCGACTACGGCGAGGTCTCGCTCGGTCGCCCGAACGTCCTGTCGACGTTCATCGAGGAGGCCGCGGACCGGTTCCCCGCCGACAAGTACGGCCTGATGCTGGTCGACCACGGCAGCGGCTGGCGCGGCGGCTACTACGACATCGGCGCACCCGGCACCTCACACCTCTCGATCGCCGACATGCGCAACGGCATGCTCGAGGGGATGCAGGCCGCCGGCATCGACAAGTTCGAGGTGGTCGACCACGAGGCGTGCCTGATGGCGAACTACGAGACGGCGTCGGCGCTCGCGCCCTTGACCGAGTGGCAGGTGGCGTCGGAGGAGGTCACCATCGGCGGCACGATCCAGCCCACCGCACTCGAGCTGCTCGCGCAGGGCGCGACCGGACGCGACTTCGGCGTCCGCAGCATCGAGGACTACGCCGGCTTCGCCGACGGGCTGTCCGACGGCCAGGGGCAGTTCTCGGCCCTGTCAGTGGTCGACAGCGACAGGATGGCGCTGCTCGACCGGGCGCTGGAGTCGTTCGCCAACTCCGCCGCCGAGCACATCGACGAGATAGCGGCCGAGGTCGGGAGAGCGCGGGCCCAGGCGCTGGAGTTCGAGGTCGAGCTGACCGACTACTCCGACGACATCGTGGACCTCGGAGACTTCCTGCGGCACCTGACCGATGTCCCCGACGACGTGGCGGTGGCGCGGGACGCCGCACTCACCGCGCTCGACGGCGTGGTGACCGACCAGGTGACCCGGAGTGCGACCACGCAGGCCTCCGGGCTCAACGTGTTCTTCCCGGACGACCCCAAGAACGGTGCCTACGTCGACCAGCAGGTCGGCCCGCCCGGGTGGACCAGCTTCGTCGAGGCGTACAGCGACTACACCGCGACGATCGGTGCGGCGCAGGGGCAGGCGGTCTTCACCAGCGACCAGGCGCAGGTCCTCGAGCAGGGCCCGGACGGCATCAAGGTCGCGGCCCAGCTCGGCGCCGGCCAGGCCGACAACGTGACGCTGGCCCAGACCCAGCTGTACGGACCCCTCGGCGGGGTTCCGCAGGCGCTGATCGCCGCCTTCCCGGCGTACGTCAACGCCGGTGGCCAGGGCCAGGTCGAAGGCGTGTGGAGCTACGGCGTGACCACCCTGTCGAACGGCGCGCAGTCCTCGCCGATGACCGCGATCTTCAACCCGCAGGCCGAGGGGCTGATCGGCTCCGCCAAGGCGCGGTACACCGCGCGGTCCGGCGCGACCACGGATGTCGCGCTGCGGTTCCTGCTGACCAGCGACGGCCAGGTGCAGGGCGTGACGGTGTCGGACGCCGCTGCCGGTCAGGGCGCCGGAGGCATCACGCTCGAGGTCGGTGGCACGATCACCCCGATCATCGTCTCCCTCGACCAGAGTGGGTACCACGACACGCTGGCCCGGCAGCCGGTGCCGGTCACCGAGCAGCTCGCGCTGAGCTACCCGCAGGCGGCAGCGGGGACGCCGTTCGAGATGGACCTGTTCATCGAGGACGTCGCCGGTGGCTCCGACTTCGCGTACGTGCAGACCGCGGTGCCCTGACCCCGCCGTCCTGCGCTGTATCTGCGCGCCTCCTGTTCGCTCCTGAGATGTGTCAACACGAAGCGACCAGGAGGCGACATGGACACCACACTCTGCCCGGAGTGCGGCGCTCTGGCCGAGGTGGAGTGGCGTGACGTCGCCGAGAGCACCGACGGGCCGGTGGAGCTGGCCAAGGTCAGGTGCGCGCGACGGCACTGGTTCCTGCTCCCGGTCGCGCACCTGGAGCGCCCGGTTCAGTCCGCGGTTCCGGCCTCGATCGTTTCGAGGTCGCGCACGGCGTAGCGGTGGTGCTCCCACTCCTCCTCGAGGATCACGTGCAGGCAGGAGAGGGTGGTCTCCGGGTAGTCGGGGTCGTGCGGGTTCTGGTGCGTGGCCGCCAGCTCGTCCGGGGTGACCGTGGCGATGAAGTCGCGGACCTGGGCGACGCGGTCCGCCCGGGCCTCGAGCACGTCGGCGTACGCCGGCGCGGTCGTCGCGAAGCCCGACCCGTCCAGCTCGTGCGCCGAACCCGCGTCCACCAGACCGAGGGGATGGAACGGCTGCTCGATGTCCAGGACGGCCTTGCGGAGCCACATGTCCGTGGCCAGGACCAGGTGCCGCAGTGTCTCCGCGAACGACCACTCCCCAGCCACGGAGACCTCGGCCGTGCCCTCCGGCATCGTGTTGACGCGCTCGAGCGTGGCCGCCCAGGTGCGCTCCAGCGAGGCCCAGGCCGCGCGCAGGCCCTCCGGATCTGGTGCCTGCCGCTCAGCGCGGCCGGGGAACCGGCGGTCGAGCTCCTCCTCGACGAACGGAACGACGTCGACGCCGTTGACGAGGAAGGGCCGACCGTGGGGGAGCCACGGAGCGTCGATGTCCATCCCGCTCACCTCGACCCCGCGCATCACGACGCCCGACAGGTCGGACCCGACGAACCGGGCGCCACGCAGGTTCGCGTCGACGAACCTCGTCTCCTTCAGGTCGCCGGACTGGGTGGCGGGCTCCATGCATCCTCCTCGGTGAGAGACCTCGGCCGGACCGAGGTTGCGCAGCCTGTTGCTACCACGCCCGACCGACCGCCCGTCTCGGGCGACCTCATCGAGGCGGAGCTGTGGCAATCTGCGGACGTGACTCTTCCTCGCCGCGACGTCGACCCCGACGGGCTGCTCGAGTACTCGGTGGTCTTCACCGACCGGTCCCTGAACCACATGTCCCAGCGCTTCGTCGGCGTGATGCAGGACATCATCGACGTCCTGCGCACCACCTATGGGGCCGAGACGGTCGCGGTCGTCCCGGGCGGTGGCACGTACGCCATGGAAGCGGTGGCCCGGCAGCTCGCGACGGGGCGGCGCTGCCTGGTCGTCCGCAACGGCCTGTTCTCCTACCGCTGGTCGCAGATCTTCGACGCCGGCTCCGTGGCCAGTGAGACGACCGTCTGCAGCGCCCGCCCGGTGTCCGAAGGGCCGCAGGCGCCCTGGATCCCGGCTCCGGTCGAAGAAGTGGTCGACGCCATCGAGCGCATCCGGCCCGAGGTCGTCTTCGCCGCACACGTGGAGACAGCCGCCGGAATGGTGCTGCCGGACGACTACGTCCGCGCCGTCGCAGCGGCGACGCACGCAGCCGATGGCCTCTTCGTGCTCGACTGCATCGCGTCGGGGGCACTCTGGGTGGACATGACGCAGCTCGGCGTCGACGTCCTGCTCAGCGCCCCGCAGAAGGGGTGGAGCGGCTCACCGTGCGCGGGCTACGTGATGCTCGGCGAGGCCGGTCGGGCCCAGGTCCTGTCGACGACCTCGACCAGCTTCGCAGTCGACCTCCAGAAGTGGCTGACGATCACCGAGGCCTACACCCAGGGGCTGACGCCGTACCACGCCACGATGCCCACGGACACCCTCGCGCACGACGCCGCGCTCATGCTCGAAACCCGCGCCGCCGGGCTCGCCGAGCTGCGTCAGGCTCAGGTCGAGCTCGGCACCCGCGTCCGCGCCCTGCTCGCGGAGCGGGGCTTCCCGTCGGTCGCATCCGACGGGTTCGCCGCACCCAGCGTGGTGGTGGCCTTCACGGACGATCCCGAGATCCGCAGCGGCGCGAAGTTCAAGCAGCGTGGCGTCCAGGTGGCCGCCGGGGTACCGCTGATGTGCGGTGAGAGTGACGACTTCTCCACCTTCCGGGTGGGCCTCTTCGGTCTCGACAAGCTCACCGACGTCGATGGCACCGTGGGCCGTCTTGAGGCACACCTGGGGGAGTGACGCTAGGGCGCGTCGATCACCGCCATGGTGCATCGCGAGATGCACACGAGCCGGTCGTCGTCGTCCACGATCCGCACCTCCCAGACCTGGTTGCGACGGCCAAGGGATATCGGCCGGGCCGTCCCGGTGACCCAGCCGGAGGCGACCGGTCGCAGGTGGTTGGCGTTGATCTCCATGCCGACGCAGGCCTTGCCGGGCTCGGCGACGAACGTGGCCGCGCAGCTGACCAGCGTCTCGGCGAACAGCACCGAGGCGCCGCCGTGCAGGATGCCGAACGGTTGGCGCGTCCGGCTGTCGACCGGCATCCGACCGGTCAGGTGGTCGGCGCCGAGCTCGGTGAGCTCGATGCCGAGGTGGCCGATGGAACAGCCGGCGCCCATCGCGTTGGCCTGGTCCAGGTCGGGGCGGCCGTGCCAGATCGCAGCTCCAGTCGTCGGTGCGCCTACAGAGGTGAGGGTCATGTCTCCATGCTTCCGACTCGACGGCGCCAAGACAGCCGTGGAACTACCTCACTTGCGCACCCGGAACCGCGGCGTCTGGCCGATCACGCGATAGCTGTCGTCGACGAACAACTTCGCGACGTACTGCCCTGGCGGCAGCGGCCAGGGGGGCGCGGCCTCGCCCGGTGCCACGGCGTCGCTGAAGGCGAGTGACCCCTCGATCCGGGTGTGGGTGTAGCGGTAGGCGAGGTAGCTCCCGGGCTCGTCGCAGGTACGCCGGCAGCGGTAGAGCCCCACCCAGTCGAGATGCTCGCCAGGGGCCCGGTCCCACGACACGGTGATGGGTTCGCCGGTCCGGTAGGTGCGGGCGCTGGTCGCCACCCGGGCGCTGGTGCCGCGCTGGTAGACCCAGATGGGTGACCGCGCCAGGGTGGCGCCGGTGGCGGTGTCGCGGAGCACCACGTCGTAGCGGCCGGCGGGCAACCGCGCGGTGGGCAGCGACACCCCGCCGGAGGTCCGGCCGCGGGTCGCCCGTGCGACCAGCGGCTCGTCCTCGGAGCCGGCGAAGACCGCGACCACCTCACCCGGGGCGCCGGTGGCGTGGAACCGCACGTGCAGTCGGCTGCCGTCGCCGACGAGCACGCGTCGTCCGGACGGGGACACGGCCGGCGGGGCCTCTGGTGGCGAGATCTCGAAGGTGGAGACCACGCCGCGGTGGTCGGTCGGGAACCTGCCGCGGATGGCGACATCGACCTGCGGGTTTCCGGTCTCCCCGACGAGTCTGCTGGCCACGGCGGTGGCCGGCCCCGCTGAGAGCACCCAGTCGATCCGGTCGAAGACGTCGTTCGCCCGAGCCTCCGGACCGCCCGGGGTCCAGGTGAAGCCCGGGTCGGCGACCGGGTCCGGGTGCACGCTGCGGTAGGAGTCCACGAAGCCGGCGTCGGCCAGCGTCGCGCTGGCCGGCCAGCGGACGGGGTAGGGCACCTCCGCCCGGACGTCGGCGACCGCGCGGGTCCAGTCGAGGTGCGAGGGGCTGTTGAAGTCGCCGGTGAGGAACACCGGGATACCCCGCGCCACCAGCCTCGGCACGACTCGCAGCACGTGGGCCAGCGCGGCAACCCGCAGCCGGCGCTCGAGCGCCAGCACCTTCGCCCGCGACGCTCCCCGCTGCACTCGGTAGGGGCCGTAGGGCGTGGACGGCAGGTGTGTGTTCGCCACCGCCACGATCCGACCGGGCACGGGTTCGACGAGCGTGTAGAGACCCTGCCCGGCCGCGGGTCGCAGCAGGGGGAAGCGCGAGATCACCTGGGCTCGCGGGTCGGCGTGCCAGCCGAGCAGCCGAGCCAGCGCCCGGGTGTTGCGCTCGGCCTCCTGGAGCCCGACCACGTCGGCGCCGCTCGCACGGATGATGCGAGCGAGCTTGCGCAGACCTTGCGGGCAACCGTCGGCCACCGGGCACCAGTCCCCGGACGCCAGGTCCAGGTCGTCGCCGCCGTAGAAGATGTTGAGGCTCATCACGGAAAGGCTCGTGCGGTCGACCTCCCGACTCGCCGGCGTTCGTGCCGACGCCGACGATGCCGTCGTGGGGACGAGGGAGGCGCCGAGCCCCACGACGAGCCCCAGCGTCAGGCCGAGCACGAGACGAGACCCGCGTGACTGCGACATGGGCGATCTCCTGACGCCGTGGTTGACCGCACGCTAGTGGACGGTCTCCTCAACCGGCAGCGGCCGTCCTAGAGTCACGAGAGTGAGCGAGACGTCTTCCCCGCTGCCGATCCTGCCGACCTCGCTGGTGGGCAGCTACGCCCAGCCGGACTGGCTGATCGACCGGGCCAAGCTCGCCGGCCGCTTCCCGCCCCGGGTGCGGGCGAAGGAGCTCTGGCGGGTCGAGCCGGAGCACCTCGCGCAGGCGCAGGACGACGCGACCGTGCTGGCCATCCGGGCCCAGGAGGAGGCGGGGCTCGACATCATCACCGACGGAGAGATGCGGCGCGAGTCGTACAGCAACCACTTCGCCACCGCCCTCGAGGGCGTCGACATCGACAACCCCGGGACCGCCCTCGATCGCAGCGGGCATCCCAACCCGGTGCCGCGGATCGCCGGGCCGATCGTGCGACCGCAACCCGTCGGTGTCCGCGACGTCGAGTTCCTGAAGGCGAACACCGAGCACACGATCAAGATGACCGTGCCCGGCCCGTTCACGATGTCGCAGCAGGCGCAGAACGACCACTACCCGGACCTGGCGTCGGCGGCTCTCGCGTACGCCGCCGCGGTCAACGCCGAGATCAAGGACCTGCACGCCGCCGGCGCCGATCTGGTCCAGATCGACGAGCCATACATGCAGGCTCGCCCCGACGCGGCCCGCGAGTACGGCCTGGCCGCGCTCAACGCCGCCCTCGAAGGCGTCACCGGCACCACCGCCGTACACATCTGTTTCGGGTACGCCGCGATCATCCACGAGCGGCCCGAGGGGTACTCGTTCCTCCCCGAGCTGGCCGGCTGCTCCGCCGACCAGATCTCGATCGAGACCGCGCAGTCGGGTCTTGATCTCGGCGTGCTGAAGGATCTCAGCGAGAAGCACGTGATCCTGGGCGTCATCGACCTGTCCGACCACGAGGTCGAGTCCGCCGAGCTGGTCGCCGACCGGGTGCGACGAGCGTTCGCCCACACTTCGCCGGACCGGATCACCATCGCCACCGACTGCGGGATGAAGTACCTCCCCCGCGCGAGCGCCGAGGGCAAGATGCGCGCCATGGCCGGCGCCGCTCAGATCCTGCGTGCCGAGCTCTGACCTGTCGGTCTCTGCGCGCGGCCACGGCCGGCGAGCGGGGTGATCACACTCTCGCCGGGCCGTGTCCTCGTGCCTGCTCCGGGTCAGCGGAGCTGACCGCGGATCTCGCCACCCGCGTACTGAGTGGTGTGGACGTTCACGTAGGCCGTCTGCGCCGCGATCGCGTCGACGAGCTCGCGGAACTCACCGACCCCGATGCCCTGGGCAGAAGGGCCGACGATGTCGGCAGGCGTGATCGTGCCTGTGATCGTGCCCGAGGCCGGACAGGCCTGCGTTCCCGCCGGCCCGTTCCCGAGGTTCGAGCACAAGAAGGCGCTGATCCCGCCCGACTGCGAGGGGTTGCCGAAGTGGATGTGCGCCTGTTGGGCCGGGGTGGGCAGCCCGTCGTACCGCAGCACGTAGCGGATCTCCTGGTCTCGCTGGTCGACGGTTGCCGTGAAGGATCCGCGGCCCGGCGTGGACAGCGCCGCCGGGTCCTCGTTGTAGCCGGTGAGAAGTGTCCTCACCGTCTTCGAGCCGTGATCGCGCCCGGGGTCGCCCTGGGCGGCGACCACGGTCGTTGCCGCCACTGCTCCGGCTGCGGCGACGGCGAGGCCGACCCGCAGCATCTGTGCGTTCATCGCTCTCCTCCTCCTGGAAATGGTTGACACGACAGCCATCCATGCTCGTCAGCCCCCCATGGGCGGTCAACGAATCTGGAGGCCTCCAGGAGAAGATGAGAGGTTCCTCATGTTCGCCGCCGGAGACGTCACTCCGACGCACGAGTGGCGAGAGCTCTCCGGGTGACCTCAGGAGTCGAGCGCCTCGCGGGCGTTGCGCAGGTCGTCGGTGCCGAACACGAGGCGAATGCCTCCGAAGGTCGTGTAGGCCAGGTCGACGTTCACGTTGGCGTCGGCCAGCCGACGCGCCACCTCGCCCAGGGCACCCGGCTCGTTCGCCACGCTGATCACGAACACCTCACGCTCGTCCGCTATCGGCATGCCTGCGTCGGTGAACGCGTCGCGCAGGGTCTCGAGCGCGTCGTCGGCGACGAGCACGTGCACGACGCCCTTGCCCTCGCCCGTGAACGCGGCGAATCCCTCGAGGTTCACCCCGGCTCTGCCCGCGACTTCACCGAGTCGCGCGAGCTCGCCCGGCTTGTCATCGAGGATCACGGTCACGTCGTACGCCATCACCCCGATGGTGCACCGGGGAGCGGCCGGAGTCGACTCTCACGTGCGTCTGATTCGGGCTGCGGGGGTCTCGACGAGCTCGACCAGCGGTGGGTGCGTTCCGGCGCGGGCTGCGGGCATCGCGACAGGCTCGACCAGCGGTGGGTTGCGCTGGGTCGTTGGCTGCGGTGGTTTCGAGGCTCGTCGCTGGCGCTCCTCGCACCTCAACCACCGCGGAACCCCAACCGAAGTTCACCGACCTCGCCTCAGCGAGACCACCCTCCCGCGCTGGTCGAACGTCACCTTCATGCGCACGTTGTGCCCGCGTGAGACAGCGCAGAAGCCGAACGTCCGGCCCAGGCGGGTGTAGGGCTGACCGACCGCTCGCATCACCGCACGTGTGGACTGCCCCGGGTGAATGAGCCCGGCGACGCGGGAGACCTTCTTGCGCAGCGAAGGGTTGCGGCAGGAGTCGGCGGCGATGCCCTCGGCACGCTCCCACATCTGCAGGTACGCCTCGGCGCCCCGAGTCATGTCGTCGGTGATCGCGGCGCCGTCCTGGCCGGCGACCTTGGCCAGGTCCTCGATCCAGTCCGGGTAGAGGCCGTACTGCGCGACGCCGTCGACGTTGATGTCCCAGGTCCGCTGGCCCGCGGTCTGGCGGCGGACGGTGACGCCGTTGAGCCCCTTGAACGGGTAGGTGACCGGGTTCGACACGGAGCCGCCGCGCGGGTTGCCCTGAGCGCCGAGGCCGTTCATGTCGGCGCCGTAGCCGATGCCCCAGTAGTAGCGCGGGTCGGCCCAGCCGACGTGCCGGCGCCACTTCTCCACGAACCCCGTCGAGTCACCGGCGTACGGCGTGATGAACCCGCCCTCCTGGTAGATGCGCGGGTACGCGTCGGGGGTGGCCCACGAGTGCGAGGAGACGACCCCGGAGTAGCCGAGCTGGTCGATGGTGTCGAGGGAGGACTGCCGGGCCTTCACGCTCATGTGGTCGGGGTCGAAGATCATGTGCCGCTGGGCCAGCGCCTTGATCGTGTGCTCGCCGAGAGTGGTGAGGCCACGCGAGTTGCAGTGGTCCGGCGGCGGGTAGAGCGGCAGTGCGACCTTGGGCAGCCCGAGCTGGTCGATGATCGCGCCGAAGAGCGCGTCCTGCTGGTCGGGGCTGATCGCCGGAGCGGCCACCTGGTTGCGGTCGTGGCTCTCGCCGTCGGCGGGTTCACAGTGCCGCATGTCCCAGAACGAGCCGGTCTCGAGGAAGTTGGCGCCGTTGACCAGCACGCCCACCTCACCGGTATCACCGGCCACGCCGGCCAGGGCGTTGTCGAACTTGTTGACCAGCTCCATCTGGCGGACGCCGAGCCGGTGCACCTCGTCGAGCTGTCGGTCGATGTCGGCGATCGAGCAGGCCGGTACGTCGACCTTCATCGTGCAGCCGAACGGGACGCTGGTCTCGATCCCCATGACCACCGCCATCTTCCCAGCGTTGATCACCTTCCGCGCCTCGAACGGGTTGGTGACGATGCGGTAGAAGCCCTTGCCCGGCCCGCCGAACTGCGCGTCGATGTAGTCCTGCATCTTGTACATGTCGTGCGCCTGCAGGCGGATCGAGTCCATGTCGTCGCAGGAGTTCCGCTTCAGCGGGTAGAGCTGGCACAGCTTGTTGTTCTCGACCAGCAGGTTCACGAAGATGCGCTGCCCGCCGCGCCAGGCCCGCTCCAGCCAGCGGTAGTAGGTCCCTTCGTGGGTCAGCGACTCCGGTGCCGGCCAGTCCTTGAATGTCGGCCAGCCGACCGGGTCGTGGTGCGGCTTGCCCGACAGCGCGTCCTCGAGGACGCCGCCGAAGCCGCCGGTCGTGGTGTGGTCGGGGCAGTCGACGAGGGCGTACGGCGCGCCGAACCGGTCCCAGGGCTTGCCGCAGTGGGCCTCACCGCCGAGGAACTCGAAGGCCATGCCGTGGGTGTGCGCGTCGACGTACCCGCGGACCTCCTGGTACGACGTCACGCCACCGTGCGGCCGGCCGGAGATGTCGATGCCGGCCTCGGGGTACGGCGTGCAGCCCGAGCTCCGCTTGAGCTCGAAGGTCGTCCGGCCGCCGAGCGAGAGCGGCTGACCGGCGTTGGTGAACGAGTAGCCGTGCTTGCGCTGCCGTGCGGTCCAGATCGTGGCGTCGCTCGGGGCGGCCGTGGCGCCGCCGTTCACGAGGAAGAGCTGGTCGGGTGTGTAGAGCAGGTACTGCCCGAGGTCGGTCGGCTTGAAGAAGACCTTCTGTCCGCCCAGGGAGTAGCAGCCGTTGGCCATCGCGTAGCGGTCCTGCGGGTGCTTCAGCCGACGCTGCACGGGCCGGACCTTGAGCAGCTGGGGGTCCTTCAGCCGCCGCTGGGCGGTGACGGCCGCCACGCCCTCGACGCGAGACAGGACCGTGCTGGGGTCGCGGACGCTCTTGCCGGTCTCCCCGGCCCTCGAGATGGAGTTCTTGGTCTGCGGGTCGTTGTGCACGTGCGGAGCCGTGCCGGGCGGGTCGACGTGCGGCCGCGCTTCGAGGACCCGCTTCTTCTTCGCACTGACCTGCGTCTGGAGGGTGCCCTCGCGTGGGTCCTTCGCGTACGACGGCAGCGCGACCGATCCCACGACCAGCACCGCGGCCAGCAGGCCGGCCCACACCAGGCGCCGTACCGCGGCGCGCGAACCCCGGTGACCCTCCACGCAAGATGGAACGGCCCGGAGCCGCAAATGTCACGCCGGCCGGCCGCCGAGCCGCTGGCTGAGCGAGGCTGCGGTCCGGCGTACGTCGCCCGCAAGCGCGGCCGGGTCGGCCTCGCCCTGGGTGTAGGTCACCGCGACGCCGGCCAGCGGGTGCTGGTTGTGGTCGAGCACTGCCGCGGCGACGCTGGCCAGCCCCGGCGTCACTTCGCCGTCCTCGGCCGCGAAGCCCCGCTGCCGGGTCTCGGCCAGGAGGGTGCGCAGCGCGCTGAGCGAGGTCGGGCCGGTGCCGTGCCGGTCCACGAAGGCGCTGGCCGACGGGTACAGCGCCCGCACCTGCGCGGCCGGCAGGTGCGCCAGGATCGCTCGGCCGCTGGCGGTCAGCTGGGCCGGCAGCCGGACGCCGACGTCGGTGACCAACGGCGGCCGGCCGGGGGCACGCTCCTCCAGTACGTACAGAACGTCGGTCCCGTGCAGGACCGCGAGGTGTGCGCTCTGCCGGGTCCGGTCGACCAGGTCGGCCAGCGGGCGGCGCGCGATCCGCTGCAGCGGGGCTTGGCGCGCGTACCCGCTGCCCACCTCGAACGCCGCCACGCCCAGCCCGTAGCGGTGCTCGTCGACGAGGTGCACGACGAAGCCCTCGGTCTCCATCGCGGTGACCAGGTGGTACGCCGAGCTGCGGGGCAACCCGCAGGCGCGGGCGATCGCGTCGAGCGACACCGGGTCGGGCTGGCTGGCCAGGTAGCGCAGGACCCGGAGCGCTCTGGTCGCCGCCGGCACCTGCGCCATGGCCGGAGCCTAGGGTGCGGTCTCCAGCGGCGCCGTCGCCCTACGGCCGGCGCGGTGGCGGCACGTCCCCCGGCTGGTAGGACTCGTCGCGGGGGTCCACCGACGGGTCCAGCCGGTCCGCCTCGCGCAGGATGTCCTCCCGCTGGGCCTCGGTCTGGGCGAGTCCCTGCCGCGCCTCCGCGGCCCGGGCCTCCGCGATCTCGGCCTGCTCCCGAGCCTGCTCGGCCGCGGCTTCGTTGCCGGCAGCCTCGCGCTGGGCCAGCTCGACGTCGGCCGTCTGGGCGGCGGCATGGGCGCGCAGCTCTTCGGCCTCGCGGGCCCGGCGCTCCCGGCCGCGCGTCCGCATGAGGAGCAGGGCCACGATGGCCACGATGACCACGATGGCCACGATCACCAGGATCAGGGCAGCGGTGTCGGACATCTTCGTCCTCCCTCTCGACAAGATTCGAGAGGTCCGGTACCCGGGCCATCGTGCGGCATTCGCCGAACAGTGCGGGCGCGGGTCAGAGGGGGAGCAGGGCCGCCACCCGGCCACCGGCCGGGCCGGGGCCGGCCTCGAGGGTCCCGCCCAGCTCGGTCGCGCGCTCGCGCATCGACGAAAGCCCCACGCCGGGTCGCCACGCGCCGCTGCGGCCGCGGTCGGTCACCTCGAGGTGCAGCCCGTCCGCGGCCGGGTCGAGCCGCACCGCGGCCGAGTCGCTGGTGCTGTGCCGAGCCACGTTGGTGAGCGCTTCGGTCACGATGCGGTACGCCGCCACCTCGACCGCCGCCGGGAGGGCCGGGAACTCCTCCGGAGCCGTCACCTCGACCGAGACCGGCTCACCGTCCCGGTTGCGCAGCCCCACCGCCTGCTGCCGCAGGGCCGGCACCAGCCCGAGCTCGTCCAGGGCCGGCGGTCGCATCGCGTAGACCATCCGCCGGATCTCCTCGATCGCGGCGACCGTGTCTGCCCTCAGCTGGGCCACGAGCTGCTCGGCCGCCGCCGGGTCGGTGCGGATCAGGTTGCGGGCCGCGTCCGAGGTGAAGGCCACCCCGGACAGCCGCGGGCCCAGGCCGTCGTGGAGCTCGCGGCGGAGCCGACGGCGTTCCTCCTCGACCGCCGCGATGGTCTGACCGCGCGACTCGATGAGGTCCTCGGCCAGGGCACGAGCGCGCAGCGTCTGGGCCAGCAGAGGCACGGTCAGCCGCAGCACCTGCTCGTCGCCGGCCGAGAAGGCCAAGTCGCCCGGGCGCAGGCCGACCACCAGCTCGCCGGCGCCGTCGAGGTCCAAGGTGCGGGTGTGCGTGGTCTCGGTGCCCGACACCGCCAGCGGTACGCCGTCGACCAGCAGCGCGGCGTACGGGACGACCAGCGCCTGACGGATCGCCCGCAGCGCGATCAGCGGGTCCTCGCCGATCCGGCCGGCCACGGCCGAGGCGGCGCCCAGCGGGTCGGGGCGCTCGCCGAACAGCAGCTGGTCGACCACGCCGCGCAGCACGACACGCGTCGGCGGGTACGCCGTGGCTGCGAGTGCCGCGAGCAGAGCCAGCGCGCCCGTGTTGAGGTCGTCGGCGCCGAGCGCGTAGAGCAGCGACAGCTCCAGGACGAACACCGACATGACCGTCACCAGCGCCACGGTCGTCACCACCGCGGTGGTCACCAGGCCCCGCACGTCGACGAGGTGGGGGAGCGTGGCGCCGACGTACATGGCCATCGGCACCACCGCGAAGACCAGCAGCGCGGCGGCGTACAGCCCTCCGGGTGCCGATCCCTCGGCCGAGAAGACGACGAAGAAGTAGACGAGCGCGCTGGTGGTGACGGCCAGGGCCATCCACGTGAGCGCGCGGCGCGCGAAGGCATCCGAGGTCTCGATCCGCCACCACGTGTGCGCGACAAGGACTGAGCCCTGGACGACGCCCATCAGCCCGGCCACCCCCGCGTCACGGTAGGCGGCCGTGACCACCCCGCACCCCGCGAGCACGACGAGCGCCACGAAGTCGGGCGGCTGCCGCCAGCGCAGCACCGGGTACGTGGCCAGGGCCAGCGGGGCGAGCACCGTCCCAGCCACGATCGCGGCCAGGGCACCGAACTGGTCGTCACCGGTGGCGAGCAGCACGGCGCCGACCAGGCCCAGTAGTCCGCCGCCCGCCATCAGACTCGCCGCGACGAGGGCCCGGCTGCGCATCAGGAGCGCCCCGCTGCTGACCAGGGACGAGGTCGACACCACGGCGAGCGCCAGCGGCAGTGGATCCACGTCAGCCCCCGAGGCCGCGCTCGCGGGCCCGGATCACCGCTGCGGTCCGGTCGGTCACCTCGAGCTTGGCGAAGATGGTGGTCAGGTTGTTGCTCACCGTCTTGGGCGACAGGTGCAACGTCGACGCGATCTGGGCGGTCCGGAGTCCCTCGGCCAGCAACTCCAGGATCTCGCGCTCCCGCGGCGTCAGCTCGGGGAACGGGTCGTCAGTGACCGCGGTCGGTGGGTTGGCGAAGTGCTCGAGCAGACGGCCGGCGATCGCGGCCCCGAAGATCGCCTGGCCACGCACCACGGCCCTGATCGCGTCGGCGATCTCGTCCTGCTCGGCTCCCTTCAACAGGTAGCCGCGGGCGCCGGCCCGCATCGCGGTGAAGACGGTGGCGTCCTCGTCATACATGGTCAGCACGAGCACCGCGGTGTCGGGCACCGCCTTGCGGATCCGCCGAGTCGCCTCGACGCCATCGATCCCGGGCATGCGGACGTCCATGAGCACCACGTCCGGGTGGAGCAGCTGGGCCTCGCGGACCGCCGCCTCGCCGTCCTCCGCCTCCCCGACGACCTCGAAGTCGTCGAGGGTGCCGAGGAGCGCCGCGAGTCCCCGGCGTACGACGGGGTGGTCGTCGGCGAGCAGCACGGTGATCGGCACGCGACCATCATCGTGGGCAGAGGCGCCCGCGCGCTTGGGAAGAAGTTCCCGTGCTGATGAGGCTGGTCAGGGAACGGCCGGGGAGGAGATGCTCTGGGCCCGGGGGTGTGCACGGGCCGAGTGTCGGAGCGTCCACCACGACTCCCTCGGAGGAACCCGATGTCCACCACCACCATGACCAGGCCCGCCACCAACACCAAGCAGAAGGTCGGCCTCGTGCTCTGCGGGCTGTACAGCCTCGCGAACCTCCCCTCCTTCCTGGAGGCCCCGCCGGACGGCGAGGAGGGTCCGCCTCTCGCGATCCTCGTCGTCGGCAGCATCCTCGGCCTGATCGGCCTCGTTGCCACCGTGATGGCCTGGCGCGGCAACCGGGTCGCGCTCCGGGTCGCAGCCGGCTCGATCATCATCGTCACCCTCACCGGCCTGCCGGCGTTCTTCGTCGACGTGCCGATGTTCATCAAGGCGCTGGTCGGGGTCAGCGTCGTGCTGACCGTGGTCGCCGTCGTCCTGATGTTCTCCGGCGACCGGCGCCCCGCGTCGGTGACGGACTGAGGGCCGACCGATGATCGCCGTCGTCACGATCCTCGCCGCCTTCCCCTTGGGCTACTTCATGCGTGGCCGGCTGGCCGCCAGCACGACGTACGCCGTCGCCTACCTCTGGGCGTTCACGTTCCAGACGCTTTACCTGATGCTCGACTCCCTCAACGCGGGCCAGACGCTCAACGACGAGCCTGCGTTCATCGCTGAGGAGTTCCCGTGGCAGTACGGCGTGGTGACCCTCGCGATCTTCGTGGTGGGCTTCGGCCTCGTGAACCTGGGCCACTGGGTCCGGGCGCGTCGTCAGGCCAGGTCCCTCTCGTCGGCCACCGGCACCACCGCCAGCGCGGCGACGGGGAACACCGCAGCCAGCGCGAACGTCGCGGGGTAGCCGAGCCCCGCCACGGCCAGCCCGGCGAGCGGTGGCGTTGCGGCCGCGGCGAGGAACTGGGCGGTGTTCTGCACCGCCAGGGCGCGGCCGGACCAGAACGGACCGGCCCGCTCGGCCACCGCGGTGAAGGCCAGCCCGTTGTCGGCCACCGTCACGACGGTGGCCAGGACGACCATCGGCACGGCGACCGGGACCTCCAGCCCGGCCGTCGCACCGAGCACCAGCATGGTCGCGGCGGCCGCGATCGTCACCCAGCGCAGCGGCCGCATCCGGCTGGCCACCACGTCGGAGAGCTGGCCGGCGGCGATCCGGCCGAGCGCGCCAGCCACCTGGGCACCGGCCACCAGGGCGCCGGCGGCTGCGGGTGACCAGTGCCGGTCCTGGACCAGCCAGACCAGCGCGAAGGTCCACACCACGAACTGCGGGACCACGAGCAGCACGGAGACGCCGTGGATGCGCTGCAGGTAGCGGTCGGCGCGGTAGGGGTTCGGTGCTGCGGTCGGTCCGGTCGCCGGGCGCGGCGGGTCGATGACCACGACAGCAACCAGGACGGCCGCCAGGGCGCACGCGGCCACCGGGACCCACACGGCGGCGTACGGACCGACCCGGTCGGCGGTCACCGCCATGGTCGCCGCCGCCACGCCCACGCCCACCGGCTGCGCCATCTGCCGGATGCCCATGGCCAGGCCGCGTCGACCGGCCGGGAACCAGCCGACGACCACGCGGCCGCTGGCCACGTTGCTGCTCGCCGCCGCGACTCCGGCCAGGCCCAGACCACACGCGAGCGGCAGCACCTCGCCGGAGAGTGCCGCCACGGCGCCGAGGAGCGCCGCGGCCACCAGCCCGGTGAGCAGGACCAGCCGCTCACCCCGGCGGTCGGTCACGATGCCCCACGGGACCAGCGCCACCATCACGCCCAGCATCGGGGCCGCGGCCACCAGCCCGGCCTCGGCCAGCGTCAACCCCAGCTGGTCGTGCAGGGAGGGGATGAGGAACGCCGGCCCGTGCACCATGACCGCGCTCGCGGCCTGGGCCAACGTGCTCGCCCCGAGCATCGCCCACCGCCGGCGTACGCCGACCTCGGCAGCGGGCTCGACGGTCGCGGTCACTCGACGATTGAACGCCCGCCACGCCTTCCAGCCCGCCGGGTTCGCGGTTTCGAGACGGGCGCTGGCGGGATAGTCCCTGACGTTCGGGCACCCGAACTCGCGTGTCGCCGACGCGAACGTCAGGGACTATCCCGACCAGGGGGGCCCGGAGTCTGGGATCCGAGACCCTGTCGGCGGCGGGACACTGGCCCGCGCGAGGGGGTCGCGTTTGGATGAGGGCATGGCCACGCTCACCTCCGAACCCACCACCGCCCGGCCGGGACCGGTCACCGTCGATGTGGGGGCGCTGGCCCCCGAGGACGTCCTGGCGGTGGCCCGGTACGGCGCGCCGGTGGTGCTCAGCGAGGCGGCACTGGCCGCGATCGACCGGGCCCGCTCGGTCGTCGAGGAGCTCGCGGCCGCGCCGACGCCGGCGTACGGCATCTCGACCGGCTTCGGGGCGCTGGCCACCCGGCACATCCCGACCGACCTGCGCGCCCAGCTGCAGCGTTCGCTGGTCCGCTCGCACGCCGCCGGCTCCGGACCGGAGGTGGAGCGTGAGGTGGTCCGGGCGCTGATGCTGCTGCGCCTGTCGACCCTGGCCACCGGCCACACCGGCGTACGCCGAGGGACCGCCGAGCTGCTGGCGGCGCTGATCTCCCACGACATCGCGCCGGTGGTCCACGAGTACGGATCGCTCGGCTGCTCGGGTGACCTGGCCCCGCTGTCGCACTGCGCGCTGGCGCTGATGGGGGAGGGCACGGTCCGCGACGCTTCCGGTGCGCTGGTGCCGGCCGCCGAGGCGCTGGCCGCCGCCGGGCTGACGCCGGTGGAGCTGGCCGCCAAGGAGGGGCTCGCGCTCATCAACGGCACCGACGGCATGCTCGGGATGCTGGTCCTGGCCATCGCCGACCTGCGCCGGCTGCTGCGCACGGCCGACGTCGCAGCGGCGATGTCGGTGGAGGCCCAGCTCGCCACCGACCGGGTGTTCGCGCCCGAGCTCCAGGCGATCCGGCCGCACCCCGGCCAGGCCCTGTCGGCGGCCAACCTCGTGGCGCTGCTGGCCGATTCCGGCGTGGTCGCGTCACACAGGGGACCGGACTGCAACCGAGTGCAGGACGCGTACTCGCTGCGCTGCTCCCCGCAGGTGCACGGCGCGGCCCGCGACACCGTCGAGCACGCCGCCACCGTGGCCGGTCGCGAGCTGGCCTCGGCGATCGACAACCCGGTGGTGCTGGCCGAGGAGGGCCGGGTCGAGTCCAACGGCAACTTCCACGGCGCCCCCGTCGGCTACGTGCTCGACTTCCTCGCCATTGTCGCCGCCGACGTGGCGAGCATCAGCGAGCGGCGTACCGACCGGTTCCTCGACAAGTCCCGCAACCACGGGCTGCCGCCGTTCCTGGCGGGCGACCCCGGCGTGGACAGCGGGCACATGATCGCGCAGTACACCCAGGCCGCCATCGTCTCCGAGCTCAAGCGCCTGGCCGTACCGGCCAGCGTCGACTCGATCCCCTCCAGCGCCATGCAGGAGGACCACGTCTCCATGGGCTGGTCGGCCGCGCGCAAGCTGCGCCGCTCGGTCGACGGCCTGACCCGCGTCCTGGCCGTCGAGCTGCTGACCGCGGCGCGCGCTCTCGACCTGCGCGCGCCGCTCGAGCCGTCGCCGGCCACCGCGGCAGTGGTCGCGCTGCTCCGCGCCCAGGACGTCGAGGGCCCAGGCCCGGACCGACACCTCGCGCCCGAGATCGAGACCTCGGTCCAGCTGGTCGCCTCGGGCGCCGTCCTCAGCGCGGTCGAGAAGGTGATCGGAGAGCTGGCCTGACCCGGCTCACTCCAGCTCGTCCATCACGCGTCGCGCCGTCACGTGCCCGATGTGGTAGGCGTCGACCATCGCCGTCCGGAAGTGGAGCCCCGACCAGATCCGCGCGTTGAACGCGTCCTTCTCGAGACCCTTCAGCTTCGGATAGGTCCGGTTCGTCGGCGAGTTGACGGAGATCAGCTCGAGTGGGGTGCGTTCGCCGAGTGTCTTTCGAATCACCTCGACTGCTGGCCCGGTGAGGCAGCCATGTCCGCTGACGTAGTCGGAGTACGGCGGGTTGGGGACCAGTGGCACCCATGGTGTCGAAGTCGGGGTCGTGGCGGGGTTGCCGTCGCTGTCGGCTCCTTGGATGGCCTGCGAGGGGCGCCAGAACCCGACGTCCCTCTTCAGCCGCCAGCACTGGATGAGGGAGTCGGTCATGGCGGCGTGCATCTCCGCGAACAACCGTGCCGTCTCGGCGAGGGTCAGCGGGGTGACCTCGAGGTAGCGGATGAGGGCGTCACCCACCATGGTGGCCGAGTTGGAGTTGAAGAACAGCGCGGTCTGTCGCTGGGCCTCGGTGCGCGTGGTGGAAGTGTTCCGCCCCAGGCTCTTCACCTCGTCGAACTGCGAGGTGTACGTGGCACTCGTGAGCGCATCCGGGCCGTCGACCGCGACGCGCTTCTTGGTCACCAGCGGCCGCAGCGACCCGATCCAGGCGCCGAGCATGTCGACTGCGGGGGGCGTCGGCTGCCACACGCCCGGAGCCGGCGGCTTGCTGTAGTGGATGGTCGGGTCGAGGTAGCCGTCATCGCGCCGCTCGTCGATGACGCTGCGGGCGGCCCGCTTGCCGACCTTGACCCCGAACCGCCTCGCGGGCCCGGACTGCACCGACTCGAGGCTCGCTGCCCGGTCCGCCGCCAGCTTGCTGCGCAGCTTCGGGAAGTAGTGCTGCAGCACCTGGTACGCCGCCGCGATGACCGCGGCGCGCTCGGAGGAGTCGCGGTTGCGGCTGAGGGACGTCTGGACGGCCCGGTGGATCGCCAAGGAGGTGTAGCCGAGCACGGGAACGCCGACCGGGATGGGAGTCGCGGCATCGACGTACACGGTGCGGAAGGCGATGCGCTCCCAGTTGAGCACCACTTGGGCCCGCGTCGTACGCGCGGTCGGTGCGTGCTCCGAACGGGCCGCTGTCGGTGACGCGGCCGTCGGCGGGGCCGCCGTGAGGACGGCCGTCGTGAGGGTGGCGGTGGCCACAAGGGCGCAGCAGCGCTTGACGAGGTGCATGGATCCCCCAAGGAGTATTTGGTTTCCCCCTTGGTAAAGGGGATCCGCCTCCTCGCGCCATTCGCATTCGCGCGAATCTTCGGATCCGCGAGCGACCGCTCAGTCGTGCTCCGAGACCCGCTCGAGGAGGTCCGGTTGAGGTGCCAGGTCGCCCCGTAGGGCGACCGCGGCCGCCAGCCGGTTGGTGACTCCGAGCTTGCGGTAGGAGTGTTCGAGGTGCTTGCGCACGGTGCACGTGGCCACGCCCAGCTTCGCCGCGATCTCGACGTTCGAGCAGCCCGCTGCGACCAGCATGAGCGTCCGGCGCTCCTGCACGGTGAGGGACGCCGGGAGGCCTGGGGTGGTGCTGTCTCGGACGAGCCGGTGCACCGCGGGCGCGATCATCCTGAGCACCGCGAGGTCCCGCTCCGAGAACGTTCCGCAACGACGGTCCCACCACACCTGTACGACGTTGTCGCGACCTTGGCGGAAGCCCACCGCCAGGGAGTCGGAGCACCCCTCTGCGCGCATGCGCTCCACGTGACGTCGCGTCCGGCGAACCAACCCGATCCGGAGCGGGCCGTCACAGGTCGACTCGTCCCGCGTCGCGCCCAGACCGCGGGGCAGGGCCACTTCCGCGACGACGTGTCCTGCGGGATCCGCTGCCACCGCACCGATCACGTCGCACGGGACGAGGGTGGCCAGCCGCTCGAGGACGACGACCTGGGGCAGGAAGTGTCCGGGAAGCGGCTCGGCGGCCAACACGAAGCGCAACGCCGCCTGTTCCTTCTCGGAGAGATGCACTTCGCCCACGGAGAGCCTCCCGTTGTCCCCGCGGTCTCGACACGCTAACGGCGGTCGTGACTACGTGAGAATGACTCCGGCAGGCCATTTCGAGGTAGTACTGGTCGCGCGCCGTTCGTCTCGGATGCGAGACAGCACCACGTGCGCGGGGTCTGGTGGTGGCCCCTGGCGGGCGGTTTCATGGCGACATGAGCTCGAATCCCCGCCTCCCCATCCACGCCGCCCACGGCACCGAGCTGACAGCACGCTCGTGGCAGACCGAGGCGCCGCTACGGATGCTGATGAACAACCTCGACCCCGAGGTGGCCGAGAACCCGGCGGAGCTGGTCGTCTACGGCGGCACCGGCAAGGCCGCCCGCAGCTGGGAGGCGTACGACGCGCTGGTGCGCACCCTGTCCACGCTGGCCGACGACGAGACCATGCTCGTCCAGTCCGGCAAGCCGGTCGGCGTGATGAGGACCCACGAGTGGGCGCCGCGAGTGCTCATCGCCAACTCCAACCTGGTCGGCGACTGGGCGAACTGGGAGGAGTTCCGGCGGCTGGAGGAGCTCGGGCTCACCATGTACGGCCAGATGACCGCCGGCTCCTGGATCTACATCGGCACGCAGGGGATCCTGCAGGGCACCTTCGAGACCTTCGCCGCGGTGGCGGACAAGACGTTCGACGGGACGCTTGCCGGCACGATCACGGTCACCGCCGGTCTCGGCGGCATGGGTGGCGCCCAGCCGCTCGCGGTCACCATGAACGACGGCGTGGTCATCTGCATCGAGTGCGACCCGGCCAGGATCCAGCGTCGGATCGACCACCGCTACCTCGACGTCCAGGCCGACTCGCTCGAGGACGCGGTGCGGATGGCGGTCGAGGCGAGGGACGCGCGCCGGCCGCTGTCGATCGGTGTGCTCGGCAATGCCGCGCTGATGCTGCCCGAGCTGCTCGAGACCGATGCCCCGATCGACATCGTCACCGACCAGACCTCGGCACACGACCCGCTGTTCTACCTGCCGGCAGGCACCGCGTTCGAGGACTGGGAGAAGGAGCGCACGGAGGACCCGGTCGGCTTCACCAAGCGGGCCCAGGAGTCGATGGCCGCACACGTGCGGGCGATGGTCGAGTTCCAGGACCGCGGCGCGGAGGTCTTCGACTACGGCAACTCCATCCGCGACGAGGCCCGCAAGGGCGGCTACGACCGGGCCTTCGAGTTCCCCGGGTTCGTGCCGGCGTACATCCGGCCGCTGTTCTGCGAGGGCAAGGGCCCGTTCCGCTGGGCCGCGCTCTCCGGCGACCCGGCCGACATCGCCGCGACCGACCGCGCCATCCTCGAGCTGTTCCCGGACAACGAGCGGCTGCGGAAGTGGATCACGATGGCCGGCGAACGGGTGCACTACCAGGGGCTGCCGGCCCGGATCTGCTGGCTGGGGTACGGCGAGCGCCACCTGGCGGGGCTGAAGTTCAACGAGATGGTGGCCTCCGGTGAGCTCAAGGCCCCGATCGTGATCGGCCGTGACCACCTCGACTGCGGCTCGGTCGCCTCGCCGTACCGCGAGACCGAGGGGATGCTCGACGGCTCGGACGCGATCGCGGACTGGGCGATCCTCAACGCCCTGGTCAACACCGCGTCGGGCGCCACCTGGGTGTCGTTCCACCACGGCGGCGGCGTCGGCATGGGCCGGTCGCTGCACGCCGGCCAGGTGACCGTGGCCGACGGCACCGAGCTCGCGGCGCAGAAGATCGAGCGGGTGCTCACCAACGACCCGGGCATGGGCGTGATCCGGCACGTGGACGCCGGCTACGACCGCGCGGTCGAGGTGGCCGAGGAGCGCGGCGTACGCATCCCCATGCGCGAGGGCGGCTGAGCGCACTAACGTCGGCCCGTCACGGGAGGCCCGTTCCCGTGTCCACGACGGAGCCCCATGGACATTTCCACGTTCTACGCACTGTTCTCGGCGACCTGCTTCGCGCTCCTCGGCTTCTGGTGGCAGCTGCTGCAGGGCAACCCGACGTGGCTGCGCGACCCTGGCACCCGGAGCGCGGTCGGCGGCGTGTACCTGTCCTTCCTGCTGCCGGCGCTGATGGGGCTCTTCGCCCAGGTGGGCGGGACCGGAACGACGACGGTCTGGCGGATCAGCTTCGTGGTGATCGCCGTGGTGGGGGTGGTGACCACCCTCCGGGCGCTCCCGCACAGCCGCCGTTCCGACGTCGACGACGCACTGACCCGGACGGCCGCACTCGTGATCTACGCGCTCGTCGCGGTCGTGGGTGTCTTCCCTGAGCTGGGTCAGGTCCTCGACCTCACCGGTATCCAGGTCGAGGCGACCCTCTTGATCCTGCTGGTCCTGTCCGCGCACGGACTCGTGTGGCGCTTCATGACCACCGAACCCCCGACCGGTCGCCATGAGGCGATGAGCCAGGCCGACTGAGGGAGTCGAACGGCCATGACCACGCCCGCGCAGGAGTTCCGTGACATCGGTGGCCGGTTCGGCGACCTCGCGGCCGGCGTGCGGCCCGACCAGTGGGACGGTCCCTCGCCGGTTGCCGAGTGGACCGCGCGCGACGTCGTACGCCATCTCGTGGAGTGGTTCCCGTCGTTCCTGGCCGCCGGGACCGGGATCGAGATCACGGCCGGACCGTCGGTCGACGACGACCCGGCGGGCGCCTGGCGGCACCTGCAGGACGCCGTCCAGGCCCTGCTCGACGACCCGGGCTCGGCCGACCGCGTGCTGAGCAACCGGCACATCGGCGATGTGCCGCTGCCGCAGGCGATCTCGCAGTTCTTCACCGCCGACGTGTTCATGCACAGCTGGGACCTGGCCCGAGCCACAGGTCAGGACGACACCCTGGACCCCGCAAGGTGCGTGGAGATGCTGGCCGGCATGCAACCGATCGAGGAGCTCATGCGCAGCAGCGGCCAGTACGGCCCACGCGTGCCCGTGCCCGACGACGCCGACGCGCAGGCCAGGATGCTCGGCTTCATCGGTCGCGACCCGGAGTGGCGCCCGCCGACCTAGGCTTTCGGCGTGACGACCACGCCGGCCCGAGCGCGGGCCACCCTCACCGGCATCAGCTCGCGGGCGTGGGAACACCCCGCCGACCGCGGTGCGCTGGTGGCGCTGCGCAAGCTCAAGGGCTTCGACACCGTCCTCAAGGCGATGTCAGGGCTGTTCCGGGAGCCCGCGCTGCGGTTGCTCTTCCTGGGCTCGTGCGTCCGCGCGGACGAGCGCCAGTTCGCCGGGATGTACCGCGTGCTGGGCGAGGTCGGGCGGGTGCTGGACGCCGAGAAGCTGCCCGAGCTGTACGTCGGCAACAGCCCGTTCACCAACGCCATCACCATCGGCATCAACGAGCCGATCATCGTGCTGAACTCCTCGCTGCTCGACCTGCTGGACGAGGACGAGATGCGGTTCGTCATCGCCCACGAGCTCGGCCACGCGCTCAGCGGCCACGCGCTGTACCAGACCCTGCTGCAGCGGCTGCTCAGCCTGACCGGGGTCTGGAACGCGGTCCCGGGCGGTGCGCTGACGGTGCGCGCGATCATCGCCGCGCTCTTCGAGTGGTCGCGCAAGGCCGAGCTGTCCGCCGACCGGGCCGGCCTGCTGGCCACACAGGACCCGGCCACGGCGTTCCGTGTGCACATGAAGTTCGCGAGCGGTTCCGGCGACCTGTCCGACCTCGACCAGACCTCGTTCTTCGCGCAGGGCGCGGAGTACCTCGCCCAGGACGACCTGCGTCAGTCGCTGCTCAAGCTGCTGCTGGTCGAACGACGCTCCCACCCGTTCGCGGTCGTCCGAGCCGCGGAGCTCCGGCGGTGGGTGGACTCGGGCGCGTACACCGAGATCTTGACCGGGAGCTACCCGCGCCGCGACGAGGACGGCTCCGCCAAGATGACCGACGCCGCCAAGGAGGCGGCGGACAGCTACAGCGAGACGTTCCGGCAGACCCAGGACGCCGTCGGCAAGCTCGTGCACGACGTGGCCGGCTTCGTCGGCACCGCCAAGCTCTGGGTGGACGAACAGCTGCGCCGCACCCGCGACTGACGGAGCAGTGGGGTGCGGCGCCTGCTGGGGCGTCTGCACTGCGTGAGGCGACACCGCTGCGGGTGAGGTGCCCAGCCGACCCTGACGCCATCTCACCCCAAGGGGTGGAGTTGTCTCAGAGCTTGCTGATCGCCTCGTGCATGCTGAGGGTCCGGCGCGCCGACTCCACGTGCAGGTTCTCGACCATCCGCCCGTGGTACGTCACGACGCCGGAGCCGGCGCCGGCCTCCCAGGCCTCGAGGATCCCGCGGGCGTCCTGGACCGCCTCCTCGCTCGGTGCGAACGCCTCGTTCGCCGCGTCCACCTGGCCGGGGTGGATCAGGGTCTTGCCGTCGAAGCCCATCTCCCGACCCTGCCGGCACTCGTCGGCGAACCCGTCGGCGTCCTGCACGTCGTTGTAGACACCGTCGAGGACTGCGATCCCGGCCGCTCGGCCGGCCAGCAGCGCTTGGTGCAGGCTCGGCAGGATCGGCGCTCGGCCCGGGACGTGCTCGGCGTACAGCTCCTTGACCAGGTCGTTGGTGCCCAGCACGAAGGCGCCCAGCCGCTCCGAGGCCCGGGCGATCTCGAGAGCGTCCAGCACCGCAACCGGCGTCTCGACCATCGCCCACAGCAGGGTGTGGTCGGGCGCGCCCGCCTTCTCGAGCGCGTCGACCAGCTGCCGGACCTCGGCGGCGCTGTTGACCTTGGGGACGACCACCGCGTGCGGTCCCGCCTTCGCGGCTGCAGCCAGGTCGTCGTCGTGCCACTCGGTGCCGATGGAGTTGACGCGGATGGTGAGGGTACGACGGCCGTACTCGCTGCTCGCCGCAGCCGAACAGGCCGCCTCCCGCGCGGCCGGCTTCGCGTCGGGAGCGACGGCGTCCTCGAGGTCGAGGATCAGGCCGTCGCAGGGGATGGTCTTGGCCTTCTCGAGGGCCCGCTCGTTGGAGCTGGGCATGTAGAGGACGCTGCGCAGCGGTGAGAAGTCACTCATCGTCGACCTCGATCGCGTCGTACTGCTTCTTCAGCTCGGGGTCGATCTTGGCGAGCTGCTCGGCCAGCTCGACCATGACCAGGCACTGCTTGAGCGAGGCGTCGTCCTCCATCTTGCCGTCGAGCATCACCGCACCGGTGCCGTCGCCCATGGCCGCGACCACGCGGCGGGCGTGCCGGACGTCCTCGACGCTCGGGCTGAACACCTTGTTGGCGATCGCGACCTGCTTGGGGTGCAGCGTCCACGTGCCGACGCAGCCGAGCAGGAAGGCGTTGCGGAACTGGTCCTCGCAGGCGACGACGTCGGTGATGTCGCCGAACGGCCCGTAGTAGGGGTAGATGCCGTGCATGGCGCACGCGTCGACCATCCGCGCGATCGTGTAGTGCCAGAGGTCCTGTTGGTACGTCGCGCGCCTCGCCTCGAGGTTGGCGACGCCGTCGCTGCGGGGCGGGTCCTCGCGGACCAGGTAGCCGGGGTGGCCCCCGCCGACCCGGGTGGTCTTCATCCGGCGGTCCGCCGCGAGGTCGGCCGGGCCCAGGCTGAGCCCCTGCATGCGGGGGCTGGCGCCGCAGATCTCCTCGACGTTGGCGACTCCCCGGGCGGTCTCGAGGATCGCGTGCACGAGGATCGGCCGGTCGAGGCCGGCCTTGGCCTCGAGCTGGGCCAGCAGCCTGTCGACGTAGTGGATGTCCTCGGCGCCCTGCACCTTCGGGACCATGACCACGTCGAGCCGGTCGCCGATCTCCGGGACCAGGGTGGTCAGGTCGTCGAGCACCCACGGGCTGTCGAGGGCGTTGATCCGGGTCCACAGCTGGCTCGGCCCGAAATCGGTGTCCTGCGCGATCTTCACCAGCCCCTCGCGGGCCGCGACCTTGTTGTCGGCCTTGATCGCGTCCTCGAGGTTGCCGAGGAGGACGTCGACGGTCCCGACCAGGTCGGGGACCTTGGCCGCCATCTTCTCGTTGCTCGGGTCGAAGAAGTGGATGGCCCGGCTCGGCCGCGCAGGGATCTCGCGTAGCGGCTCGGGGGCCCCGACGGCCAGCGGCCGGAAGAAGTCCTTGGCGCTCTTGTTCGAGCCAGTCATGGGCGGAACGTAACAGCGTCGGTGTCGGCGTCGGTATGACCGATCTGACACTGCCGAACCAGGAGCGGCTCAGCGCTGGCGCCACCACCGGCGCTTGGCTCGCGGCGCCTCGGCCTGCGCGGCCAGGGCCTCCTTGGCCTTGCGGCGCTGCTCGGCCAGCCGCGCCGTACGCCGGGCGCGCCAGGCCTCCACCGTCTCGTCAACGTCGCGGGGCATGGTCACCAGCGGCGGGCCCTCGGGCAACCGGTAGCGGGCGGCGACCACCCGCTCGCTGAAGTCGGTGACGTGGCGGCGTACCTCCCCCTCGGTATGGAAGGTGTCGAGGGTGGCGTCGAGCTCGGCGTCCTCCTTGCGCAGCGCCAGGCTGGGCGGGAGCACGGCGACGTGCTCCCGCTCGACCAGCTTCTTGATCCACCAGTCGGGGTCGTGGTGCTCCCCGAGGTCGCTGATCGGCTTCCCGGCGCCGGGCAGGTCGTCGAAGTCGCCGCGCTCCATGGCCCGGCGGACCTGCAGGTCGACCCAGGTCTGCTGCTGGGCGATCCGGGCACGGGCGGCGGCCCGGCCGTCCGGCCGGACCTGCGGGGTGGGCCCGCTCTCGGCCTGGCGCTCAGGCCGGCCGTCCGGCCACTCCTGGCTCTCCGCCATGCAACAACGATATCCGTGGGGGAACGGGTCAGCCGACCTCGATGCCCACCGGGTGCGTGGTGGCCTGTTTCGGCATCAGCAGCAGCGCGCCGGCGGCCAGCAGCGCCGCCGCCGCGCAGATCGCCCACACCGTCAGGTATCCGGACAGCGGAGCGTGGCCCTTGACCGGGCCCTCGATGGAGCCGGTCGAGGCCAGGCAGATCGCGAAGATCGACGAGGCGATCGCGCCGCCGATGGTCTTGGTCGCGTTGGTCATGCCGGTGGCGAAGCCGGTGCGGTCCGGCGGGGCCGCAGCCGCGGCCGTCGCCGGCAGCGCCGCGACCAGCGCGCCGGAGCCGACGCCGGCGATGGCCATGTTGATCAGCGCCTGGCCGGTCGAGTCGTGGAAGGGCAGCCACAGCGCGTAACCGGTGGCGACCAGCAGGGCGCCCAGCACCAGGGCGCCGCGCGGCCCGAGCAGCCGTGAGGTCAAGGGCAGGGTGAACGCCCCGATGGCGAGGAAGACGACGTACACCCCGATCAGGGTGGAGACGAACGACGCGTCCGCGCCGAGTCCGTAGCCGGCGACGTCCGGGTCGGTGCGCGCGAAGGTGGACAGCGGGATCTGGGCGCCCAGCACCGACATGCCGAAGAGGAACGCGGTCAGCTGCACCGGCCACTGTCCGGGCGTGGCCAGCAGCCGGACGTCCACCATGGGGTCGGGGTGCGCGGCCTCGTAGCGCGCGAACGGCACCAGCGCGGCCAGGCCCAGGAGCACCAGCGACCAGGCCAGCACTGAGCCCGGACCCTGCACGCGAATCGCGATCAGCCCGCCCATCACTAGTCCGATCGCGATCGTGATCAGGACCAGACCGCCCCAGTCGTAGCCGCCGGTGGCCACACCCGGTGCGTCCTCGATGCCGAACCAGATGACGAAGAAGACGGCGGTCACCACGATCGCCGGCAACGCCAGCAGGAAGGCCATCGACGTGGCTTCGACCAGGGCACCCGAGGTGAGCGCGCCGATGATGACCGAGAGCTCGAGCGCGCCGACCAGGATCGCCGCGGCCCGCCGGGTGAGCAGCGCCTGGCGACCTGAGCCGGCGGTGCGCCGGTGGATGATCGAGATCTCGAGCGGCAGCCAGACGACGTACGCGCCCTGGATGGCCCAGCCGATGAGGAACGTGGTGAAGCTCGGCGCCACGACGAGGATCCAGCTGCCGACGGCCGTGACCGCGGTCGACAGCAGCAGCACCTTCTTGTGCCCCACCAGGTCGCCCAGCCGGGCTAGTGGCGGGACGACCAGCGCGGACACCACGAGCTGGGCCGCCTCGAACCAGTTGACGTCGGCGTCGGCGATGCCGAGGTGGTCGGCGATGTCGGTGAAGACCGGTGTGTAGTAGCCCTGCAGCACGCCGCTCGCGAGCTCGACGCAGACCAGGAAGCCGACGATCGCAAACAGGCCTTGCACCGGCTTGATCGGCTGGGCCGCCCGCTCCGCAGTGGTCACGAGGGGAGCCTCTCGATCAGCCGTTGGTACCACCGCACGCCGTCGAGGAAGGTGTCGACGCCGATGTGCTCGTCGTAGGAGTGGATCGCCTCGCGCTGGGCCTTGGTCATCCGGAACGGCGCGAACCGGTAGACCCGGTCGGAGATCTCGGTGAAGTTGCGTGAGTCGGTGCACGCCATCATCACGTACGGCGCGGGGATCGCGTCCGGGAAGACCTCGAGGATGGTGTCCTCGAGGAGCGCGAAGGCCTCGTCCTTCTCGTCGGCGGTCGAGTACGGCGAGAGCGGGCTCGGCTCGCCGGCCTCGACCACCTCGATCTCGACCAGGTCGTCGTCGATCACCTTGCGGACGTGGGCGAGCACGGACTCCGCGGTGTCGCCGAGTGCGATCCGGATGTTGACGCCGGCGGTCGCGGTCTGCGCGATCACGTTGAGGGCCGGGCTGCCCTGCAGCGTGGTCACCGCCATCGTGGTCCGCACCATCGCGGCGCTCTCCGGGCCGAGCCAGGTGAGCACCTTCGTCAGGGCCGGCGCGAGCCGGCCGGCGTTGGCCAGCACCGGCCGCATGGCCAGCGAAGCGTGCGGCGCCAGCCGGCGGAACAGCTCGACGCTGGGGGCTGGCAGGCTGCTCGGCATCGGCGACCGGTCGAGCCTGGTGATGGCTCGGGCCAGCCGGGCGGTGGGGCCCATGCGGGCGGGGGTCGAGGCGTGCCCGCCGCGACCCTCCACGCACAGGTGGAGTGACATGGTCCCCTTCTCGGTGACCCCGACGACGCCGACCGGCCTGGTCACACCGGTGAACGCCTCGGGCACGATCGCGCCGCCCTCGTCCACGACGAACCACGGCCTGACGCCGCGCTTCCGGAGCTCGCCGACCGCCTCGATGGCCGCGGCGCCTGACACCTCCTCGTCGCAGCCGAACGACAGCCAGACGTCCTGCGCCGGCGTGAACCCTCCCTCGAGCAGGGTCTCGACGGCCTCGCAGATGCCGGCCAGACAGCCCTTGTCGTCGAGGGTGCCCCGTCCCCAGATGCTGCCGTCGGCCACGGCGCCGCTGAACGCGCCGTGCTGCCAGGTGCCCTCGACCGGGACCACGTCGAGGTGGGCCATCAGGACCACCGGTCGCTCGGCGCCGGTCCCCTTCCACTGGAACAGGAGTCCGTGGGTGTGCACCCGGGTCAGCTCCAGCCGTTCGTGCAGCAGCGGGAACTGCGTGCGCAGCTCGGCGACGAAGTCGTCGTACGCCGCGACATCGATGCGGTCGAGCTCGGGGTAGGAGACGGTCGGGATGCGGACCAGTGCCTGGAGCTTCCGCACGGCGCGGGGCAGCTCCGCCCCTCGCTCCGTCATGCCCGGACCCTAGTGGCTCAGCTGCCCCAGCGTCCGCGGTGAACCAGCTCCGACAGCTCCCGGCGGCGGCGGGTCCGTGGCGAGCCGGACGGCCGCTCTCCGCCGGCCCGGTGGCCGATGGAGATGACGCCGACGGGGTCGTGGTCGTCGGGGATGTTGAACGCCTCGCGGACGGCGGCGTCCTTGTCGGGTGGGACGCCGATGAAGCAGCTCCCGAGGCCCTCGTCGGTGGCGGTCTGCAGGATGAGCAGGCTCGCCATCGCCGCGTCCATGTGCCAGAACGGCATCGGCCAGCGGGCCTCGTCCAGGTCGGTCCAGCCCTTGTCGTCCTCGGCGTACCGCTCCAGGTACGCCGCCTTGCTGGAGCAGGGCAGGATCACCACCGGTGCTTGCGACATCCCGGCCAGCCAGCTGTCCGGCTCGTCGAGGTCGTCGGCCGTGGCCGCCCAGAACCGGCGTACGTCGTCGGGTGTGTCCAGCACCAGGAACGCCCAGCCCTGGCTGAACCCCGCGCTGGGCGCGCGGACCGCGTTGGCCAGGGCGCGGTCGACCACGGCGGGGTCGACGGGCTCGTCGCTGTAGTCGCGGACCATCCGGCGCTTCCGCACGACCTCCTGGAACTCCATGGCCGCCAGTATGGGGATCTCGGATCCGAGACCATCCGGGCGGCGCACTGGTGGCGCCGGGCCGCGAGGCTGCGTTGGATGGGGGCGTGCCCGACGACTTCGAACGGATGTGGTCCGACCTGGCCCCGATCGGCCGGTCGACCACGTCGGGCGGCTACTTCCGCCAGCCGTTCACCCCGCCCGAGCGCGAGCTGGCCGACTGGTTCCGGGAGCAAGCCGAAGCTCGTGGCCTCCGCCTCGAGGCCGACTCGACCGGCAACCTGGTGGCGTGGTGGGACCCCGCGGGCGGGATAGTCCCTGACGTTTCGCCCCGCGACACGCCGGATTCGCATGCCGAACGTCAGGGACTATCCCGACAGGGGGGCGTGCTGACCGGGTCGCACCTCGACTCGGTGCTCGACGGTGGGGCGTACGACGGGCCGCTCGGGGTGGTCTCGGGGCTGGCCGCGATCGACGAGCTGCGCTCGCGGGGGTCGGCGCCCGACCGCCCGATCGGTGTGTCGGTGTTCGTGGAGGAGGAGGGGTCGCGGTTCGGGCTGGCCTGCCTGGGGTCGCGGCTCGCGACCGGGACCCTCGCGTGGGACAAGGCCCGGCTGCTCCGCGACCGGGACGGGGTCGCCCTGGAGGAGGTCGTCGAGGGTGGCGGGACCGGGCTGTTGGACGGCGTCGAGGCGTTCGTGGAGCTGCACGTCGAGCAGGGCCGCGACCTGGTGGACCGCGGAGCGGCGATCGGCGTGGCCAGCGAGATCTGGCCGCACGGCCGCTACCGGTTCGACTTCACCGGCGAGGCCAACCACGCCGGCTCCACGCGCATGGAGGACCGCCACGACCCGATGCTCACCTACGCGATGACCGCGCTGGCCGCCAACAAGCGGGCCCGGGTGGCCGCCGAGCGGGCGACGTTCGGGCGAGTCGAGGTCACACCCAACGGGACCAACGCGGTCCCGTCGCGGGTCTTGGCCTGGCTGGACGCCCGGTGCTCTTCCGAGAACGCCCTCGCCGAGCTGGTCGAGACCGTCACCCGGCAGGCCACCGAGCGCGCCGAGCGGGACGGGACCCATGTCGAGGTGACCGCCGAGTCCGTCTCGGGGGCAGTCAGCTTCGACCCCGACCTGGCGCGCCGGATCGCCGTCGACCACGAGAGCGGTGACTGGCCGGTCATCCCGACCGCGGCCGGCCACGACGCCGGAATCCTTTCTGCACAAGGGATTCCGACCGCGATGCTGTTCGTCCGCAACCCGACGGGTGTCTCGCACTCGCCCACCGAGTTCGCCGAGATGCCGGACTGCCTCGCCGGCGTGCACGCGCTGGCGGAGACGCTCGAGAGGCTGGCCACGTGACGTCGTACCTGCTCGAACGGGCCTGGGTCGACGGCGCCGTGCACGAGGCCGTACTGGTCGAGATCGAGGGCGGGCGGTTCACCCGGGTGGAGCTGCCCTCAGGAAACTCGCGCTTCCCCCATGAAGGTTCGTCCGGGAAGGATGAGTTTCACCGGGTACCCGGTGAAACTCATCGGCTCGACGGCCTGACCATCCCCGGCCTGGCCAACGACCACAGCCATGCCTTCCACCGGGCATTACGGGGACGAACCCAGCGCGGCCAGGGCACGTTCTGGACCTGGCGCGAGCAGATGTACGACGTCGCCGGCCGGCTCGACCCGGACGGCTACTTCGCGCTGGCCAGGGCGACGTACCGCGAGATGGTCGCCGCGGGGTTCACCAGCGTGGCGGAGTTCCACTACCTGCACCACCAACCCGACGGGACGCCGTACGACGACCCGCTGGCTATGCGGCATGCGCTCGAGGAGGCAGCTCGTGAGGCCGGTCTCCGGATCACGCTGTTGGACACCTGCTATGTGAGCAGCGGGTTCGGGGCGCCACCCGATGGCGTGCAGCGGCGCTACTCGGACGGCGACGCGGAGGCGTGGGCGAAGCGTGCCGGCGACGGTCCGGCCGCCATCCACTCCGTGCGAGCGGTGCCCCGGGACCAGCTGCCGGTCTTCCACGGCCGCGCGCCGCTGCATGTGCACCTGTCGGAGCAGGTCGCCGAGAACGAGGCCTGCCTCGCGGCGTACGGCGTGACCCCGACCCGGCTGCTGCACGAGGCCGACCTGCTCGGCCCGGACACCACGGTCGTGCACGCCACGCATCTCAGCGACGACGACATCGAGCTGCTCGGGACCACGGGCACCAACGTCTGCATCACGCCCACCACCGAGCGGGACCTCGCCGACGGCATCGGCCCCGCGCGCCGCCTGCACGACGCCGGCTGCCGGATCAGCATCGGCAGCGACAGCCATGCGGTGGTGGACCCGTTCGAGGAGCTGCGCGGACTGGAGATGGACGAGCGGCTCGCGTCCGGACGGCGCGGCCACTGGAGCGCCGCCGAACTGCTCGCCGTCGGCACCGGCCAACGGATCGAGGTCGGCGAACCGGCCGACCTGGTGACCCTCGACACCAGGACCCCGCGGACCGCCGGCACCGGCGCTGACGAGCACACCGGGGTCTTCGCGGCCACCAGCGCGGACGTCGTCCAGGTCGTCGCCGAAGGCCGGGTGGTCTACACGAACGCCGACGACGAGGAGATCGGGCGCGAGCTCGACGAGGCGATCGGAGCACTGTGGCCGTCCTGATCACCAACATCGGCGAGCTCGTCACCAACGACCCCGGCGCCGACGACCTCCTCGGAGCGCGCACGAACGCCGCACTGGTCGTCGAGGGCAGCCGCGTCGCCTGGGTCGGCGATGCGGCCGACACCCCCGCCGCCGACGAGGTCGTGGACGCCGGCGGCCGGGCGGTGCTGCCCGGGTTCGTGGACAGCCACAGCCACCTCGTCTTCGCCGGTGACCGCGCGCAAGAGTTCGCAGCCCGGATGGCGGGGCAGCCGTACGCCGCGGGCGGCATCCGCACCACCGTCGCCGCGACGCGGGCCGCGACCGATGAGCAGCTGACCGCCCACGTCGCGCGTCTCGTTCAGGAGATGCAACGCCAGGGCACCACCACCGTCGAGATCAAGTCCGGCTACGGCCTGACCGTCCACGACGAGGCGCGCAGCCTCGCGGTGGCCGGGCAGTTCACCGAGGAGACGACGTTTCTCGGCGCCCACGTCGTCCCGGCCGAGTACGCCGACGACCCCGCCGGCTACGTCGCGCTGGTCACCGGGCCGATGCTCGAGGCGGCGGCGCCATACGCCCGCTGGGTCGACGCCTTCTGCGAGAAGGGTGCCTTCGACGCCGACCAGGCCCGGGCGGTGCTCGAGGCCGGGGCCGCGCTCGGCCTCCGCGGCCGGCTGCACGCCAGCCAGCTCGGTCCCGGCCCAGGGGTCATCCTCGCCGCCGAGCTCGGGCTGGCCGCGGTCGACCACTGCACCTACCTCACCGATGCAGACGTGGAAGCGCTCCGCGACTCGGGGACGGTGGCCACGCTGCTCCCGGGGGTCGAGTTCTCGACCCGGCAGCCCTACCCGGATGCCCGCCGGCTGCTCGACGCCGGCGTGGCCGTCGCGCTGGCCAGCGACTGCAACCCGGGCTCCTCGTTCACCAGCTCGGTCCCGTTCTGCATCGCCGTCGCCGTCCGCGAGATGGGCATGACGCCGGGGGAGGCGGTGCACGCCGCGACGTACGGCGGCGCACGGGCGCTGCTCCGCGACGACGTCGGCCGGCTCACCGTGGGCGCCCGCGCCGACCTCGTGCTGCTCGATGCCCCGAGTCACGTGCACCTGGCCTACCGGCCGGGGGTGCCGCTCGTCGCCGGGACGTGGATGGCCGGTCGGCCCGTCAGCCCCTGAGTCCCCGTCGAGTGACGCGTGAGCGTCGTTCTCAGCCCCGATCCACGACGCTCCCGCGTCACTCGACGGAAGTGGCGGCTGTGGCTCCTGAGGCGACGACGGAGGGGAAACCCGCAGGTCAGGCCACGCCTCTGAGGTAGCCGTGCATCGTCGCGGGGCCAGAGATAAGGCACCTTCCCGATGTGTACGGCTACCTCAGACGACCACGTTTGTACTCGCCAGGCAGTGGCACCGACACCAACCGAGGAGCACACAGCGATGTACAACACCTTCGAGACCTACCAGGCCGAGATCGAGTACCGCAGCAGCCGGGCGCGCAAGGAGATCGGCCGCAACCGCCGCACCAGGGTTCCGTTCGTACGGAAGCCCGCACAGGCGAACCGCACCGCCCACTGACGCCGCCGGACGCCGGGCTCCGATGAGCATCGACGTGGCACCCAGCAAAACGGTGCGGCACCAGACAACTGAACACGGGATCATGGACGGTGTGGCCGTGCACACGACCAGCCGGAACCTGATCGGCCGAGACGCCGAGCTGACGGAGCTAGCCTCCCTGCTCGGCGTCTCGTCGTCCCCGGACGACGTCCCGACCGGTCGTCCGGAGCCGGCGCACGTCGTGCTGTCGGGGGACGCCGGTGTCGGCAAGACCCGACTGCTGGTCGAGCTCCGCGATCTCGCGCTCGACGAGGGATGGCGCGTGGTCGCCGGGCACTGCCTGGACTTCGGCGACAGCGCGCTGCCGTATCTCCCCTTCTCCGAGGTGCTGGGCCGGCTCGAGGCGGAGCTGCCGGAGGTGGTCCAGCGCGTGGCCGAGGCGCACCCCGCGCTGGCCCGACTGCAGCCCGGCCGTCGCGTCATGGTGTCGACCGACGGCCCAGCCACCTCGTCGGCTCGGGTCGAGGGCGAGAGCCTCGACCGCGCCGACCTGTTCACCGCCGTGCACGGCCTGCTGGAGCTCGCCGCCGAGGTGGCCCCGGTGCTGCTGGTCATCGAGGACTGCCACTGGGCCGACCAGTCCACCCGCGACCTGCTCAGCTTTCTCTTCTCCCGACCCTTCGAGGGCCGGGTGGCGATCGTGGCGTCGTACCGCTCCGACGACCTGCACCGTCGCCACCCGCTGCGCCGGCACGTGGCCGAGTGGTCGCGGCTGCGTGGCGTCGAGCGGGTCCAGCTCAGCCCGCTGGGCGACGACCAGGTCCGGCTGCTCATCGCCAGCATCTCGCCGGAGCAGATCGGCGAGAAGGAGCTGAGCGCCATCGTCCGGCGCGCCGAGGGCAACGCGTTCTTCGTCGAGGAGCTGGTCGGGGCCGCCACTCAGCCCGGCAGCTGGGTGCCCGACGACCTGGCCGACGTCCTCCTGGTGCGGCTGGACCGGCTCGACGACTCGGGCCGCCAGGTGGTGCGCGTGGCGAGTGTCGCCGGCCGACGGGTCGCCCACGACCTGCTCGTGGCCGCGTCCGGGCTCTCCTCGCCGGAGCTCGACGAGGGGCTGCGCCAGGCCGTCGAGATGAACCTGCTGGTCCCCGGCGACGGCCGGTACTCCTTCCGCCACGCCCTCCTCGGCGAGGCGGTGTACGACGACCTGCTGCCGGGCGAGCGGGTGCGGCTGCACTCGCAGTACGCCGAGGCGCTGCGCGAGGGCATGGGCCGCGGCACCGCGGCCGAGCTGGCCCGGCACGCCCGGCTGGCCCACGACCTCGACACCGCCCTCGACGCCAGCATCCGCGCCGGCGACGAGGCGATGGCGGTGGCCGGCCCCGACGAGGCGGCGCAGCACTACGAGCAGGCGCTGGAGCTGCTGGCCGACCCGGCCCGGCGGTCGGCTTGCGAGGTGGACGTCTCCAAGCTGGCGGTCAGCGCCGCCGAGGCGCTCACCAACTCCGGGCAGGCGACCCGCGCGGCCGCGCTGCTCGCCGAGCAGCTCGAAGCCCTGCCCGCCGACGCGCCGGTCGCCTGGCGGGCCCGCATGCTGGCCGTGCGGGCGGATGCGCTCTTGCTGACCGAGACCGTGGGCACCGACCCGCTCGCGATCATCCAGCAGGCCGTCGAGCTGCTGCCCGAGGACTCCACCGGCCTGCGGGCCAAGGTGCTCGCCATCCAGGCCCGGGTGCTGTCCGCCTTCTGGCGGTACGACGAGGCGCAGGCCGCCGGCCTCGACGCCCTGGCGCTGGCGGAGCGCCTTGACCTGCACCAGCTCGCCTCCGACGTGATGACCACGCTCAGCCACCTCAAGAAGGCCGGACCCAAGGACGCGCTCCGTTCCGCGCTGGTCGAGGCGGTCGACCGCGCGGTCGACAGTGGCGCCGTCCAGGCCGAGCTGCGCGCGCGCTACTTCCTCGGCCGCTCCTTCGCGGACTGGGCCGAGTGGGCGCAGGCCGAGACCTGGTTCCGCAGCGCGATGAAGGCCGCCGTCGACGCCGGCATCCCCTACGCGCCGTACGGTTTCGAGTCGCGCTGGCAGCTGGCCTGGATCAAGACCGTCGACGGCGACTGGGACGAGGCCCTCCGGCTGACCGACAGCAGCGCCGAAGAGGCGCCGCCCATCCCGGGCGCGCTGATCGAGAGCGTCGCGCTCCTGGTCGAGTCCGGCCGCGGCGAGCCGGTCGCCGAACGGGCCCGGGCGCTGCGCCGCTTCTGGGAGCTCGAGGGCGGGGTCGTCATCAACTCCGTGGTCGCCGAAATGGCGGACGCCGCGCACGCCGACGAGCCCGACGCCGTGATCGCGGTCTACCAGGACGCCGTGGCGGTGCTGAGCCGGATCTGGCACAGCTGGTTCAGCGCCCGGATCCGCCTCGCCGCGATCACCATCGGCGCAGTCGCCGACGCGCTGCCGCGGCTCAGCGGCGCTGAGCGGGCGACGTACCTCGCGGAGGTCGAGCGGCTGCACGGCGAGGGCCACACCGTGCTCGACAAGTACTCCGACCCCTCCGGCCACTGGGGACCCGAGGGCCGGGCCTGGACCAAGCGGCTCGACGCCGAGACCCTGCGAGCGCGTTGGCTGGCCGGGGTCGACGCGCCGCCGCAGGACGCGCTGATCGAGGTGTGGCGCGAGGCCGAGCAGCTCTTCCTGGACTTCGGCCACGTCCACGAGACCGCCGTGGTCCGCGCGATCCTGTCGGGCATCCTGCGCGCCACCGGCGACACCGCGGGCGCCCGCGAGCTGGGGGACCAGGCCCGTGAGGTCGCACACCGCCTCGGTGCCCAGCCGCTGCTCGAGCGGCTGCGCGCCCAGGGCAGCGCCGCGACGCGCGCCGACGGATCCGCCTCGGGGACTCCGGGCACCCTCACCGCCCGCGAGGCGGAGATCCTCGCGCTGGTGGCCGAGGGCCGCTCCAACGGCGAGATCGGCCGACAGCTGTTCATCAGCGCGAAGACCGTGTCGGTCCACGTCTCGAACATCCTCGGGAAGCTCGGCGCGTCCGGCCGCACCGAGGCCGCGGCCATCGCCCGGCGGCGCGGACTGCTCGAGTGACCTGACCTCACCTGACCAGTCGTCGTCCGTTCGTGGACCGGGAGTTGCCCGCGTTCCCGCTGGGTACTTCACTGTCCTCACACCCACCCTCTCTCCGTTGGAGGAACCGATGGCTGACGCACTCGACGACGACGACATGACGACCACCCCCGGTGCCGGTGCCGGTGACCTCGGCGGGGATGCCGACGGGACCGACGGCGGCGACGCGGACGGCACGGACGGCACCGACGGCGACGGGACCGACGGCGGCGACGCGGACGGGACCGACGGCGGCGACGCGGACGGCACCGACGGCGACGCGACCGACTCGACGGACGGGGACGCGTCCTGACCAGAGAGCAGAGCGCTCTCGACCAGCTGACCGGTGACGCCCAGATCTTCCGCGAGAAGGTCTGGGCGTCGCAGGTCCATCACCACCAGGTCGACCCCGACGAGCTGGCGGCGTACCTCTCCCTGGAGGACGCCGACCGGCTGCTGACCGCGACCGCGGTCCGTACGCCGAGCGTGCGCCTGGTGCGCGACGGCTCGGTGCTGCCGGAGTCGGGCTACACCCGCCACGCCACCATCACCGGCCGACAGCTGACCGGCCTGGTCGACGCGCGGACGGCGGTCGACGAGTTCCGCAAGGGCGCGACGGTGGTCTTCCAGGGGCTGCACCGCTCGTTCCCGCCCCTGGTCGAGCTGATCTCCGAGCTGGAGCTCGAGCTCGGCCACCCCTGCCAGGCCAACGCCTATCTCACCCCGCCGGGGGCCCAGGGGTTCGCGGTGCATTCGGACACCCACGACGTGTTCGTGTTGCAGACCGCCGGCACCAAGCAGTGGGAGCTGCACCCGCCGGAGGGCGACGAAGCACCGCTGCTCGAGCCCGGCCACGTCATGTACCTCCCCACCGGGACACCCCACGCCGCCCGCGCGCAAGACAGCGTCTCGCTGCACATCACCATCGGCATCAACCAGCTCACCTGGCGCGGGCTGGTGCAACGCGCCCTGGCCTCGCTGGCCGCCGAGGTGCCGACCGACCACCTGCCGGCCGGCTACCTCGAGGACCCGCAGGCCCTCGCGCACCAGCTCGGACGACACCTCTCCGACATAGCGGACCGGCTCCGTGGGGTCGATCCCGCTGTCGCCGTGCAGGACGAGGTGCGCCGCTTCCTCACCTCGAGGCCGCCACGGCTCGAAGGGGCGCTGGTCGACGGGCTCGCCCTGGAGATGATCGACGACGACACCCTGCTGCGTCGGCGCCCGGGCAGTCCGTGCGTCCTGGTCGACAAGGGCGACCGGCTGGATGTGCTGCTCGGCGACCGGACCCTCGAAGTGCCAGCGCACCTCCGGCCGGCGCTGGAGGAGGTGCGCCGGCGCACCGCACTGCGCCCGCGCGACCTGCCGCTCGACGAGCGGAGCCGGCTGGTGCTGTCCCGCCGCCTGGTCCGCGAGGGGCTGCTCAGGGTCGGGCCTGAATGATGAGCGGGTGAGCTTTCGATGCGCCCGGGCCAGCGAGGCGCGGGCCGAGTCGATGGCGGGGACCGCCTCGACCGTGCGCTCCTTCCTGCTCGTCGAGCACCCCGGCCCCTGGGGCGTGGACGCGCTGCGTGACGCGCGGATGCCCGAGGGCATCGGACCCGAGCTCGAAACGCGGACCGCGGCCACCGGCACCAAGGTCCTGCTGGTCCGGCGGCCGGCCGGCGAGTCGAAGGACACCGACGGGGTGCGGGTCTTCGCGGCGTACACCCACCACGCCGAACCGTGGCTGGAGACCACCGTCCTCGACGACCTGCACGGCGTCCACGACCTCGACCTCGAGGCCCTCGCCGCGGGCCACACCCTCGGGCTGACCCCGCACACCGAGCCGGTGCTGGCGGTCTGCACCCACGGCCGCCACGACACCTGCTGCGCCCAGCGCGGCCGGCCCGTCGCGGCCGGGCTGGCGAAGGCGTTCCCCGAGCACACGTGGGAGGCCAGCCACGTCGGCGGCGACCGTTTCGCCGCCAACCTGCTGGTGCTGCCGCACGGCCTCTACTTCGGTCGGCTGCACGCCGACACCGCCCGCGGGGTGGCTCGGCTGCTGGCCGCCGGCGAGCTCGACCTCGACCACCTGCGCGGCCGCTCCGGCCTCGGCACCCCGCTGCAGGCGGCGGAGGTGGCGCTGCGCCGCTACACCGATGAACGCCGCTTGGGCGCCGTCCGTTTCCTCTCCCGTGAGGTGCGAGACGGTCGGACCGACGCGGTCTTCGACGTCGACGGGCGGCGGTACGCCGTGGCCGTGACCAGCACGCGCAGCGACGATCTCCACCAGCTCACCTGCCGGGCGCTGCGCGAGAATCCGGTCATGCGCCACGAGGTCCACGAGATCCGAGCGGTGTGATGCGACGAGCGGCCGCCCTGCTCGGTGCCTGCCACCCCGGACCGGCCGTGGCGGTCACGGTGCTGGCCGGGCTGCTGGCCCGCGCGGTCGGGCTGGACCTGGGTGGCATCGTGCTGGTGGTGGCCGCGGTGCTCGCCGGCCAGCTGTCCATCGGCTGGTCCAACGACCTCATCGACCTGGCCCGCGACCGGGCCGTCGGCCGTGAGGACAAGCCGCTCGTCGACGGCCGCGTCTCCGAGCGCTCCGTGCGGGTGGCCTGTGCGACGGCCGCGGTGGCCACCGTGCCGCTCTCCCTGGCCTGCGGCTGGCTGGCCGGGCTGGTGCACCTGGTCTGCGTGGCCGCCGGCTGGGCGTACAACCTCGGGGCCAAGTCGACGCCGTGGTCGTGGCTGCCGTACGCCGTCGCGTTCGGCGGCCTCCCGGTCTTCGTCTCGCTCACCGCCGACCCCGACCAGCTGCCGCCGTTGTGGCTGCCGCTGGCCGGCGCCCTGCTCGGAGTCGGTGCCCACTTCGTCAACGTGCTGCCCGACCTGGCCGACGACGCCGCGACCGGCGTCCGCGGCCTGCCGCACCGGCTCGGGGCCCGGTGGAGCCAAGTGGTCGCCGCCGCCGTCCTCGTGGCGGCCGCGGTGGTCATCGTGGTGGGCGCCCCGGTGGAGTCCGGCCCGGTCGCCGTGCTCGCCCTCGTGGTGACCGCGGCCCTGGCCGTGGTGGCCCTGGTGACCCACGGCCGGGCGCCGTTCCGCGCTGCGATCGCCATGGCGCTGGTGGACGTGGCCATGCTGGTGTGGGCCCGATGAGCGAGAGCTGGGACCTCGTGGTCGTCGGCGCCGGGCCGGCCGGTGCGTCGACCGCGCTGGCCGCGCTGCAGGCCGACCCCTCCATGAGGGTGCTGCTGCTCGACCGCTCCGACTTCCCCCGTGACAAGTCCTGCGGCGACGGCATCGCCCCGCACTGCTTCGAGGCGCTGGCCGCCATCGGCGTGACTGGCGTCGAGCAGGGATGGACCCCGCTGACCCGGCTCGAGCTGGCCCGCGGCGAGCAGTCCGTCGCCCGGACGATGGCCAGACCCGTCTACGTCATCCCGCGCGAGGTCTTCGACGCCCGGCTGGTCGAGCGGGCGGTGGAGCGTGGCGCCACCTTCCGACGGCAGCGGGTCACTGCGTTCGGCCAGCTGCCGGAGGCCGGCGTGGTCGTCGGCGCCGACGGTGCGCACTCCGTCGTCCGCGCGCACCTGGGGCTGCCGGTCGGCCGCCGGGCGCTGGCGATCCGCGGCTACGTGCCAACGCCCCCGGAACTGCGCGGCACCCAGGTGATCCGCTACGGCGACCGCCGGCAGCCGGCGTACGCCTGGGCCTTCGACCGCGGCGACGGGCTGTCCAACGTCGGGTACGGCGAGCTGCTCCCGGACGGCCGCGGCGACGCACCGTCGCGAGCGTTGCTGTTCGAGCAGCTCGACCAGCTTTCCAGCACAGTGGGATCCGAAGCTTGGAATTCACGTGACTTGAAGTCGCGG
>JADMIO011609026.1_pt1 | contig 89605 bp, 79 predicted proteins | sample 8958161 | NCBI WGS metagenome assembly JADMIO01 (sample SAMN16585339, study PRJNA669376) | soil metagenome | isolation source: Crop rotation soil | place: USA: Cullars Rotation, Alabama | collected 2011
GCCGCGACTTCAAGTCACGTGAATTCCAAGCTTCGGATCCCACTGTGCTGGAAAGCAGATGAATTGGAATATTTGCGGGAGAAATTAAAAATGAAACCAGGTTGCTTTGTGTGTCGAATTCCATTTCTATAGCAGGATAAACAGCTAGTTCGCCCTTTCGGTTATGCGCCACCAATACAGAAATCTCTTTCTTGCAGGGTACAAATTCTTCTACCATCAAGGCAGTGTCAAACGGAATGATTTCCGGATTTGCTAAGATAGCTGCAGCATCTGAAATAAAAACGCCTTTGCCGTCATAACCACCGGTACAAGCTTTCACCGCTACTTTTTTAAAATTAGTTTCTGCTAATTTGCTTTTTGCTTCGTGTCTATCTTTTGCAATAAAAAAAGGAGAGGTGGGTATATTGTTATTTTGATAAAATAATTTCTGTTTTCCTTTGTCCTGGATTATTTTTAAAATTTCAGGATTGGGAATAATCGTTTTTCCCTGTTGCTGTAGCTGGATTAATTTGTCTACATCGATGTGTTCAATTTCCCAGGTGATGACATCCGAAATAGCAGCTAATTTTTGGATTTCATTTCCATCGGTAATGCTGCCGATAATGTGCTGGTCTGCCAATACACTTGCGGGGCAATCCGCATCTCTATCCAGAATATTTACAGGAACTGACCATTGCGAGGCTTTCTGGATGAACATCTTGCCAAGTTGTCCACCGCCGATAATACCGATTGTAGGAAAGGTTTTTTTCGATGCTTCCATCATTTGCAAATATAGTTATTTGTTTCGGGCGATTGGTAATCACATTATAATATTTTGTAATTTGGATAAATGAAAAACGTATTTTTCCCTGTCTTTCTTTTAATCACTCTGTTTTCTTGTAAGAAAGAAAACAAACCGGCTACTTTAAAAGGAGGGGAAGTGCTGATTCATGGGAATAAATATGTATTGGATTGGGCAGATGAATTTGATTATGCAGGATTGCCCGATTCCACCAAATGGATTTTTGAAACTGGATTTGTAAGAAACCATGAGACGCAATATTATACTGACAGGCGGATAGAAAATTGTAATGTGGGTAATGGCGTATTGTATTTAACTGCATTGAATGATAGTTTTAATGGGAATCCGGTAACTTCTGCAAGCATTGAGACAAAAGGCATAAAAGAATTTAAATATGGCTTGATAGAAGTGCGTGCAAAAATGCCGCATTTGGGGAGCGGCACCTGGCCTGCGATTTGGACTTTAGGTGTAAATCATGATATTGTTGGATGGCCAAAATGCGGGGAAATAGATATTATGGAATGGGTTGGAAAGTTCCCGACGGTTGTATTGGGAAGTTTATATGTTCAGCAAAACAGCAGCAGTGCTTCTGCGGAGCGGCATTGGGTTTATCTTAATTTGAATACTGATTTTTTTACAGAACAGTTTCACAATTATGCGATAGAATGGGATAGTACACAAATAAGCTATTATGTTGATGACTCCAGATATACCACTTATACAAAACAAGATTTAGGTCGTGATTGGGAATCGGTCATGCAGGCACAATACCTGAAATTGAATTTAGCGATGGGAGGTTCTATTCCACCAATTGGCGGCGGCGGTGATATTGATTACACAAAATTTCCGTATACGTTTGAAGTGCAATATGCGAGGTATTACAAGAAAGTGGAGTAATTGCTAGGTCATTTCCCGTGTTATCCATTTTTCTACAGATGGCGCTTCGTAGTTTTTTATTTTTACCAAAAGATCATCTATGTTATCGCTTGATAATACCATTTGTTGGTATTCTATCCTCAAAAATAGTTTATCTACCATAGTTTGTATCAAGACTAAAAGGGGATCGTAGAAACCATTTATATTCAATATTGCGATTGGTTTTTTGTGTAAGCCAAGTTGCGCCCATGTGAGCATTTCAAAAAGCTCTTCCATCGTTCCAAAGCCACCCGGTAAAGCAATTATTGCATCTGACAACTCATGGAGCAAGGTTTTGCGTTGATGCATGGTATCTACTTTTATCATTTCAGTAATACCATTGTGCGCAATTTCTTTCGTGCTTAAAAAATGCGGAATAACGCCAATCACTTCGCCGCCGTTTTGCATGGCCCCATTTGCGACAGCTCCCATCAATCCTACTTTTCCACCGCCGAATACCACACCTATATTTTGTTGCGCCAGGGTTTTGCCAACTAAATAAGCTTCCTGTTCAAAAACCGGATCGCTGCCGGCATTGGCGCCGCAATAGATGGTTATTCTTTTCATATAGGTCAAATTTATTCTTTTTCTTTTAACAATAAATGGTTCGAGTAAAATCATAAAAAAATATTGCAGAAAATAGCAGAATTTTAAGAATTTTACTATTTTTACAGAAAAATTATGGAAAAGAAAGTAATTACAATTGATATAGATGTATATAAAGTATTAGAAAACAATCGATTATCTTTTGACGAATCTCATAATGAAATCTTAAGAAGAATTATGAAAATAAAAGAGAATAGACAAGTTGCTTCTGATACATCAACAACAAATGATAATAAAATAAATTACAATGATTTAGTTTGGAAGGGAATCAGATTAAAGAATGGATTGCAACTAAGAAAATATCTAAAAGGGAATCTTCATTCAGCAAAAGTTACAAATGGAAAGATTGCGTATAACGGTGAAGATTTTTCTTCACCGTCAGCTGCTGGTATTGCAGCCGCAGGAAACAGTGTAAATGGATGGATTTTTTGGGAATATTATAATGAAGAATTTAAAAGTTGGGATTCTTTAGATAATTTAAGAAAAGGAAAAACAATAAATATTTCATCACCAAAAACTATATACAACATGACTGTAAATCTAGAACTTGTGATAGATGCATTAAAACTACTTGGCAAAGAGGCAAATGTATCAGACATAAAAGATAAAGTGACTGAATTGTTAGGTGGAATTCCTCCTCACTATCAGGATAGAAGAACATATAGGGAAACAATACAAAATTTAATTGAACGACATTGTCCGGAATCAGATAATTTTAGAGGTACTCGTATTTTTTCCAGAATTTCTAGAGGACAGTATAGACTTATAAACTAACTTATACAATCATGCCGGCCGCCACTGTTTCATTGGTGGCTTCATCCACTAAAATGATACTTCCTGTGATCCTGTTTTTTCTGTAACTATCGAAAAATAAGGGAACAGTAGTCCGGATGGAAACACGTGCAATATCATTCAATCCGATTTCTACATCTTCTTCATTTCTGTGAAGCGTATTGATGTTGAGTTTGTATTTTGTTTCTTTAATGATACACTTGCATTCCCTGCTCGTATGTCTCAAGATATATTTACCACGCGGCACCAGTTTTTTCTCATTCATCCAGCATAACATCACATCAAATTCCTGTTCTACCTGCGGCATATTATTTTCACGTACAATCATGTCACCACGGGAAATATCAATTTCGTCTTCCAGTGTAATGGTGACACTTTGCGGTGCAAATGCTTCCTTCAAATCGCCATCCATCGTAACAATAGATTTTATTTTTGAGGAAAAACCGCTCGGCAATGCCTTTACTTTATCACCCACACGAAAAACACCACCGGCGATTCTTCCTGCATACCCACGAAAATCGTGATAGTCATTTTTCATTGGCCGCACTACATACTGCACAGGAAAACGCGCGTCAATATGATTTAAATCGGAACCGATATGAATGGTTTCCAGTAAGTACATTAATGTCGGACCATTGTACCAATTCATGTTTTCAGAACGGTGAACGACATTATCGCCTGCCAATGCAGAAATAGGAATAAAGTGCACATCTTTAATATCCAGTTTGGATGCGAACGCTTTGTATTCCTGCACTATTTTATTGAAAGTTTTTTCATCCCAATCCACCAAATCCATTTTATTGATGCAAACCATAATATGAGGAATCTGCAACAGCGAAGCAATGTAGGAATGGCGATACGTTTGTTCGATAATTCCTTTACGGGCATCTACTAAAATAATCGCTAAGTTAGCAGTTGACGCTCCGGTCACCATGTTTCGAGTGTACTGGATATGTCCGGGCGTATCGGCAATAATAAATTTTCTTTTTGGAGTTGAAAAATACCGGTAAGCCACATCAATAGTGATGCCCTGTTCGCGCTCTGCCCGCAAGCCATCCGTTAACAATGCAAGATTTACATATTCTTCCCCACGCTTCGCAGAGGCTGCCTCAATCGCATCCATCTGGTCCTGGAAAATAGACTTACTGTCGTATAATAATCTTCCGATTAAAGTCGATTTACCATCGTCTACACTTCCCGCTGTGGAGAAACGCAAAAGCTCCATATCCAAATATGCTTTGCTGTCAAAATTTTCTATTTCTTCGATTGTTGTTGTCATTATACCTGTCGCTTTTCCAATTAAAAATAACCTGCTTTTTTTCTGTCTTCCATAGCGGCTTCACTGCGTTTGTCATCGGCGCGTGTGCCGCGCTCTGTAGTGCGAGATGCTGCTACTTCCTGAATAATATCTTCTAATGTAGATGCTTCTGAGAATACAGCGCCTGTACAGGTAATATCTCCTACCGTTCTGAAACGAACAATGCGTTCTTCCACAACTTCAGTTGGTTTATTTTGGATAAATTCCGATGCTGCGTACCAAACACCGTCACGCTCAAATACTTTTCTTTTGTGTGAAAAATATAAGCTCGGCATTTCTATCTGTTCCTGGAAAATATATTGCCACACATCCATTTCGGTCCAGTTAGAAATGGGGAAAACCCTGAAGTGCTCGCCCATATGTTTTCTGCCATTAAAGATATTCCATAATTCAGGACGCTGGTTTTTCGGGTCCCATTGGCCAAACTCATCACGATGTGAAAAGAAACGTTCTTTCGCTCTTGCTTTTTCTTCATCACGACGTGCACCACCCATGGCACAATCAAACTTATTTTTTTCGATGGCTTCCAGTAATGGAATTGTCTGTAATGCATTTCTGGATGCTGTGTATCCTTTTTCTTCACGTACCAATCCTTTATCAATTGCTTCCTGTACGGATGCCACCAACAACCGTAAGCCATGTTTTTTTACCAGCTCGTCCCGGTAATCTAATGCTTCCTGGAAATTGTGGCCGGTATCTACATGCAATAAAGTAAACGGAACACTTGCCGGATAAAATGCCTTTAACGCTAAATGCAACACCACAATAGAATCTTTTCCGCCGGAAAACAATAAACACGGATTTTCAAATTGTGCGGCCACTTCGCGCAACACATAAATCGATTCTGCTTCGAGTTCTTTGAGATGGTTTAAATGATAATCATTCATTATAATCTAAGATTTAAGATTTTTTATTTTAGCAATAAAAAAATTATAAATGGTTTCAATGCTTTCTTCAATAGTTTGTTGGGCTGTTTTGATTTCTAATGCGGCATTTGTTGGTTCTTCAAAAGGTGCATCCAGACCGGTAAAATTCTTAATTTCTCCTGCCATTGCTTTTTTGTATAAGCCCTTTACATCCCGTTTGGCGCATTCATCAAAACTGGCGTTGATATATATTTCATATAAATCAGCTTCACCAATAATTTCTTTTGCTAAATCCCGGATGTCTTTTGTCGGACTTACAAAACTATTGATAGTTACAATGCCATTTTGTAAAAAAAGCTTGTTGATTTCTGCAATCCGGCGGATGTTTTCGATTCTGTCCTCCTCAGAAAAACCAAGATTATTATTGATTCCTGAACGGATATTGTCACCATCCAAAACAGCAGCTAAAATACCATCTGCATACAGCATTTTTTCCAATCCTTGTGCAATTGTACTTTTTCCTGAACCTGATAAACCTGTCATCCAGATACAGATTGCTTTCTGATGCAGTAAATTTTCTTTATCGCTTCGTTGAAGCAATTGATTAAAAGTTGGATGAATATTGGTGGCTTTTTCAGGCATCGGACAACAAATATACAATAAAACCAGCTAAATTTCTTGTAGTATATCGACTTTATAGAGTAATAAATGGTTAAGAATTAGTAAAATGCGCTGTGGTTAAATTTCTCATATCCATCGCCATTGAAAATTTTGAAGGTCACCTTAATGGGCTGCCGATTCCAGTCAATTTCTATAAAGCCAAATTCAGTTTGTCCGAAAACAGAATTTCCGACGCGGTTTGAATTAGGAATATCAGCCGGTTCAATTTTACTTTTTGTTAATCCGCTCGCAGTAAAATCATACAAATCCTGTGTGTTGTTATTTATAGAAATTTTAGAAAGTTCTGCCAGATGAATATCTCCTGAAATAAAAAATAAATTCTTTACCCGGGTTTCCTGAATCAAGTCCAGCATCTTTTGTTGCTCCTTGGGATAATTTGCCCAGGTTTCCATGCCATTATATTCGCGTAATAGCTGCGTACTGCTGCCAATAATTCTGAGCTTTGCGGGTTTTTGTAATTCACTTTTTAGCCAACGCCATTGATCTGCTCCGAGCATTGTAGTATTGGGGTCATCATTTTGCAGATAAATACCGTCAGGACTTATTTTTAAATCATCCCGGAAGCTTCTGCAATCCAGTAAAATAACCTGAACTAAATGCGCAGTATCTCCAAAATAATAAGAGGTATAAATGCCCGGACGATACCAGCGTTGCGAACCAAAAGGCTCGCCCCAAAATTTCAGAAAAATATTTTTTGAAATTTCTTTTTTCGGGTAATTTTTGCCTGCATCGTTTTCTCCATAATCATGATCATCCCAGGTGGCAATTACACGCGTAGAAGTTATAAGATTATGAAATTCTGATTTGCTGCATAATTTATAATATTCATTCCTCAGTTCAGACATGTGCTTTGTATCCCCGTAAATATTATCCCCGAGATAAATAAATAAGTCGGGTTGTTTGGAAATAATAGTGTTTAATACAGGCTGTGGTTCATCCTGTGAAGCACAGGAGCCAAATGCAATTTTGGTGACTAAGGAAATCTTTTTGGTATTATAGATGCTGTCACAGTTTTCAAACTTTAGGCATGCTGCTAAACAACAAAAACAAACGTATACAAATAAATACTTTTTCATCTGAGTTTGTTTTTGAGAGAATAACAATTATAATTCGACTTCTACTTGCGTAGCCAGTAAATCATCCAGAGTCTCCCTGCGGCGAATCAGTTTTGCTTTGCCTTTGTGAATTAATACTTCTGCAGGCCGGTATCTTGAATTATAATTGGAAGACATGGTGTAGCCATACGCACCTGCATTGTGCAGTACCAGCACATCCCCCTCGCGTACTTCATTTAGTTTTCTGTCCCATCCAAATGTATCGGTTTCGCAAATGTAACCAACAACGGTGTAAATCCGTTCTATGCCATTTGGATTAGATACATTGCTGATGTGATGATAGGCATCATACATCATCGGACGAATCAGGTGATTTTGTCCTGAATCCACTCCTGCAAAAACAGTGGCAGTCGTTTGTTTAATAACATTGGTGCGCACAAATAGAAAACCGCTTTCACTCACTAAATATTTTCCGGGTTCAAAAACCAGTGTTAAATCCCTTCCATAATTTTTACAAAACTCCTGGAAACGCTCACTGATTTTTGCGCCCAAATCTTCAATGTTTGTAGTATTGTCCTGCTCATGATATTTCACTTTAAAACCACTTCCAAAATCCAGGTATTCCAAATCTTTAAAACTATTTGCTGCTTCAAATAAAATATCGGCACCACGTAAAAATACATCTGCGTCTAAAATATCAGAACCCGTATGCATATGCAAGCCCGTTACTTTCAGGTTCGTTGATTTTACCACACGTTCCAGATGGCGCAGCTGGTAAATAGAAATTCCGAATTTAGAATCGATGTGACCGGTAGAAATTTTTTGATTTCCTCCTGCCATGATATGCGGATTAATGCGCACACAAACGGGATACTTATCTTTATATAAATTACCAAATTGTTCCAGGATAGAAAGGTTGTCAATATTGATGTTTACACCAAATTCCACCGCCCTGTTGATTTCATCAATATTTACACAATTAGGGGTGTACATAATATCTTTAGCAGAAAAACCGGCTTTCAAGCCCAACTGGACTTCTTGTATGGAAACAGTATCCAGGCTGCCGCCTAAATTTTTTATCAGTTTTAAAATATTGATGTTGTTCAATGCCTTGCAAGCATAGTGGATATCTATTTTCGTTTTACCAAAAGCATTTTTTAGCCTGTTGTATTGTCGCTCGATAACTGCTGCATCATATACATACAGAGGTGTGCCAAATTCTTTACAAAGCTCTAAAACTGATACGCCGCCGATTTCATATTGTCCGTTTACTAATTCCATAAAGTAAAGATAAAAATAGATAGGGGATATGAGAAACAGCAAATAAGATTTATTGATAGATTAATAGTTCTGCAGCGGACACAGAATTATTTTTTTGACACACTCAGATTTTATTATCAGAAACATCAAGTTGATAAATTCCGGAGCTATCATAATCTGTTATTTTACAGAGCATTTTTGCTGATTCAAAGGAATGATACATGGGTTTTAGGGAATTCCAAAAATTAATATATGCAGGGTATTCTTTATAAATTTCGGCCAGGTAATTTTCTTCCATTTTACAAGGGAAAACATGCACAGGAATAACAGGATTTATGACATAGGATTTAGCACATAACCAATATAATTCCCTGATATTTTCATCACCTATTGCAATACAACCCATTGTTTCAGTGCCACCGTGTATATAAATATCACCTCCAATGTTTTCTTCATTTTTACTGCGAATCATATCCGACTGATTCGGATAATCTATTTTCAAAGAAAGATGGAATTTACTTTCAGGGTTAAAATTTGCCAGATGATAGAAACCCTCCGGAATTTGTAAGTCGCCTTCTTTCTGCTTAGGCCCGGGCTTGCCTGAGGTTGCCGAGAAAGGATAAGTTCTTATAAGGTGATAATAAGCGTCGTCGCTTGCCCAGATTTCAACTTTCTGTTCTTTTTTAAAACCCCGGATATATAATTGCTGTGGAGGATAATTTAAATTGTTTTCCGTAAATGTTTTATGAAGGGCAGATTCATATCGGGATGCGGCAGACTGAACACGAGGAAAAGTAAGTTGATACTTGAGAAAATCTTGTTGCATAACATCTTATTCCCTGTAAATCATATCAGGTTCTTCTACCTGTTTTTTGTATTTTTCTTTTTGGTGCCGGGTCTGGATTCTGTTTGGAATATTACCATTTTCCTCATTATCCTCACTTTCTGCCTCTTCAGGGCGGGCATAACCTGTTATGATTTCCCTGCCGTCCGGAGACAGAATAGAAGAATAATTATCCTGGTTAAATTTTTGTCTGCCGTAAGGGTCATTGGAAGATGCAATTGAAGCTAAAGAATCTGATTCATTTTCACTACTTATACTTTTTATAGTATTATCGTCGTTTTGAGATTGTTGGGTTTTTGAAATAGCTTGTTCTGCCATAGCTCCCCAATCCCTTCCCAAGGTGTCATTTCCAATCATTACCACTTGCGTTGGATCATAAGGGTCTTTTAATGAATCCTTTATAAAATATCCGAATAGCAATACGATACCGGTAATAGTAAATATTTTACCTCTTATTTGCATATGATAATAAACGAAATTCTATTCATTTTAGTTCACCTGTCTCGCGGCTGACCATCTTTTTAAGGTTGGAACCAACAATAATAGTACTAAAGCACCACCAATAGAAACATAAAATATTTTCATAAATACGCCGCTATATATAGCTAAAGACTCTACTGCAGACACAGTGGTTGCACCGCCTTCCGATGGAATTGCCATTAATGTTCCAATTACACCCGCTAAATGTTGTCCCAATGCAGACGCCAGAAACCAGAAACCCATCATCATACCTGTATATTTTGTAGGAGATAATTTAGTGATCATAGACAAGCCAATTGGCGATAAGCATAACTCACCGGTGGTTAATAATAAATAACCTAATGCATACCAGAAAAATCCTACTTGCCCGTTAAATGCCAGTTTTGCACCTACCACAAACATAAAAAACCCAAGCCCCAGCTGTACAAATGACAACGTGAATTTCATAGGTGTGGAAGGTTCTTTGCCAATGTTTGCAAGTTTTAACCACATCCATGCAAACGGGAAACTTAATAAGATGATAAAAAATGGATTGATAGCATTGTTAATGGCTGCAGCCCCGATGCCAAATGTATTGACATTTCTTTCTGTATATAAATTTAAAGAACCCCCGCCTTGCTCATAAAATGCCCAGAATAAAACAGAAAATGCAACCATAATGATTGCTGCTAACATTTTATTTCTGGCTTCTTTTTCTTGCTGGAATGCGATGAATACCATTGCTACTGTAGCTATAATGCAAACCGGGAACATGATTTTTCCCATTACAGTATAATTTTTAAACAACAAGATAAAGATTGGAATTATAACCAGAGAAGCTGCCAGAATTGACAATTGTTTCGGCATGCCCACTTTTTCGCCGGATGGTTCTTTTGGAGTCAATCCAATGGAGCCCAGGGATTTTTGACCGGCCAGGAAGACAATTAAGCCGATAACCATAAAAATACCTGCCAATCCAAATCCATAGTGCCAGCTATTTTCTTCACTTATAAAGCTAAAATGCTTGTACCCGTTCTGACCTAATTCGCCGCATAATAAACCACCGATAAAAGCACCTAAATTTACACCCATATAAAAAATGGAAAAAGCACCATCGCGCCTTGGATCACCGTCACGGTACATACGGCCAACCATGGTAGAAATATTTGGTTTAAAGAAACCATTTCCTGAAATCAGAAATGCCATCCCCGCAAAAAAGGACCATTCTGCAGGTACCGCTAAGATTAAATGGCCAATTGCCATTAATACACCGCCTAAAACAATAGCACGTCTGTATCCTAAGATTTTATCGGCAGCAATACCGCCAAATAGGGGCATTAAATATACCAAAGCGGTATATGTCCCATAGATTAAATTTGCCTTTGCATCCGCATATTTTAACTGATGTACCATAAATAGTACCAGCAAAGCACGCATTCCGTAAAAAGAAAAACGTTCCCACATTTCAGTAAAGAACAAAAGTGCTAATTGCTTGGGATGACCTGAAACTCCATCGGCTATATAAGTTTCATTAGAAGGGTGTTCGCTAGACATATCGGCGTCTAGTAGTTGGTGTGTATCTGACATTCGATTGATTTACAGGCGAAAGATACAAAATTTACATTATTCTTCCCTAAAAAAGGTGAATCTTAGGGCTGAAATGCCCCCGATAAGTGCAGGAATAATTAAATTAATAAACCAAAGTGTAATGGTGGTGGCAATAATGGCAATCGGATTATTGGTAAAAGACGCTAAAAAGTAAGCAGCTACATTGCCGCGGAAACCAAAATCAATCAATGCGATATTAAGCGGGTTAATGGTCTGTACAAAGAATATGGCAGCCACCAGTATCATGGCGGTGAAGAAGGAAAGCTGGAATCCGAAGAATTTTAATAATAAAACAAACTGCAGGCAATAAATACCATACCGGATAATAGAAAGGATTTCCAGTCGCAAAAAATCCTTGTTGCTGTATAAATCAATAATGTGCAGGTATTTATTTACTTTTTTAAGGATGGGAAAGTTGGAGAATTTGGTGCTGACCACATCCAGGTTATAAAAACAAAAATGAATGGCCAAAACCATCAGGATATAAATAAATAGGAAGGCGAAAATGAAATAAGAATCAATTGTTTCAAAAAAGAAAATGTATAATAATAAACCTAATGCTCCTAAAGATAAGTTGACCACAATCTGCGCCAAACTACCCAATATGGTAGATACAATAGCTTCCTTTCTGTCTGTGTTTAAGGCAAATACCCGGCCGCCGAACTCCCCAATCCTGCTTGGTGTAAACAACGAAAAAGTAACACCAAATAAAATTCCCTCAATTGCTTCCAGCCATGAAATCGGGTGCAGTTTATCAATCAATAATTTCCATTTAATGCTTTCAATCGTCCAGTTCAGCACCATCAGGAAAATTACAGCACTCAGCAAAATATAGTTGCCGTGAAAATTGAGGAGGAAATGTTGGTAAGCAATGTCAATTTTTTCGTTAGCAAACAACTGTTTGTACAACACAAACAACAATCCGCTAAACATCAGGATTTTGACCAGCGTATTCAGGAGTTTATTTTGAAAAAGTTGTTTCATGCAAAGGTTTCAAAGATAGTTTGTTTTTTTACAATAAATAATTACAAACTACTCAAGAGTAACTGCTATTTTTACGGTGTGGCAGTAACAAAGAAAGCAAATCCAAAAAACATCATTTTGGGAGTCGATCCCGGTACGATAATAACCGGTTATGGAATTGTGCTGTCGGATGGAAATACGATGGAACTGATTGCGATTGGCAGCATCCATACCGAAAAATTTGATGACCATTACGACAGGCTGCAATGTATTTATGACCGGCTTTTGGAAATCATTTTGGCATATAAACCTAATATTTTAGCCATTGAAGCCCCTTTCTTTGGAAAGAATGTGCAGTCGATGCTGAAGCTCGGCAGGGCACAGGGCATGGCCATTGCGGCGGCTTTATCCCAACAAATTCCGATTCAGGAATATTCCCCGAAAAAAATAAAGCAAAGTGTGACCGGTAACGGAAATGCGGCTAAAGAACAAGTGGCGGCCATGCTCGGCCATATTTTAAAAACGGATGTATTGCCAAAACAATTAGATGCGACGGATGGACTGGCTGTAGCAGTTTGTCACCATTTTTCGATGCGTGGTGTACCCGGTGGAGGTAAGAAATATTCCGGATGGGAAGCCTTTATGAAAGACAATCCGAAACGGGTGAAATGATTGTCTGACTATGATTTTTCATGATTTATGTGATAAGCATGCTGGCTAATCATAAAATTACACTGACAAAAAAATCTCAGGACTCACTACTCAGGACTCACTACTAATTTCTACCTTTGTCCCATGTCTGAATTACATATTTACAACACACTCACGCGACAGAAAGAAAAGTTTGACCCCATCAATCCGCCATACGTAGGATTGTACTGCTGCGGTCCCACCGTTTATTCAGATGTGCATTTAGGAAATACGCGAACATTTATTTCCTTTGATTTGGTCTATCGCTATCTTAAATTTTTAGGATATAAAGTACGTTATGTGCGTAACATTACAGATGCAGGCCACTTGACAAATGAAGCAGGCGAAGGTAAAAACCGTATGGAAGACCAGGCGAAATTAGAAAAACTGGAACCGATGGAAATCGTGCAGAAATATACGGTTGGGTTTCATGAAGTGTGCCGTTTATTTAATTTATTGCCGCCAACGATTGAACCCACTGCAACCGGTCATATCGTGGAGCAAATTGAAATGACCCAAAAATTAATTGAAAATGGTGTAGCGTATGAATCAAATGGGAGTGTGTATTTTGATGTAAAAGCATATAACGAAAAAGGAAACAATTACGGAAAACTTTCTGGAAGAAATATAGATGAATTAGTCGCAGGATATCGCGATTTGGACGGACAGGATGAGAAACGGAATTCGATAGATTTTGCGTTATGGAAAAAAGCATCGCCAGAGCATATCATGCAGTGGAATTCTCCATGGGGCAGTGGTTTTCCGGGCTGGCATCTGGAATGTTCTGTGATGAGTACAAAATATTTAGGCAAACAATTTGATATCCACGCCGGTGGTATGGATTTAAAATTTCCGCATCACGAATGTGAGATTGCACAGAACGTAGGTGCGTGCGGCAATGAACCGGTGCGTTACTGGATGCACACGAATATGTTGAATTTCAACGGACAGAAAATGAGCAAATCCTTGGGAAACTCGATCCTTCCGATGGAATTTCTGACAGGAAATCATCCTTTGTTAGATAAAGCATATTCTGCGATGACGGTGCGTTTCTTGTTTATGCAGTCGCATTATTCTTCCGAACTGGATATTACGATTAAAGGTTTGCAGGATGCGGAAAAAGGCTTGCGCAAATTATTGAACGCAGCAAAATACCTGAAAGAATTAAAACTGGAAACCATTTTTGTTGATGAAAACCAAGAAAAATTAATTACAGATTTGTGTGAAGAATGCAAAACAGTGATGGATGATGATTTTAACGCGCCGAAATTAGTGGCCACCTTACATGAACTGGCTACTCAAATTAATATTTATCATAATGATAGTAAGAAAGTAAGTAATATTTCAAAAGAAACATACGACTTGTTATTGACGACATATAACTCTTACCTTTTTGATGTGCTGGGATTGCAGGATGAAACTGAAGCAGGTAATAATGATGCATTGGATAAAGTGATGCAGTTGGTTATTGATATCAGAAAACAATCGCGTGAAAATAAAGACTGGACCACTTCTGATAAAATCAGGGATGCATTAAAAGAAGCAAATATCAATATTAAAGACGGCAAAGAAGGAACCACCTATGAGATTAATTAGATTGAATAAGCCAAGAGGCAAGAGCCAAAAGCCAAGAAGGAATAATTTTAGTTTTCTTATGCCTTATATCTTATGCTTAGTGCCTTTCATAATGACTTCATCCTGCAAGCATAATCAGGAAAATGATCAATCCACAGATACAACAGCAGTTAAGATAACAAAGCCTGAATTCTCCTCTGATTCTGCGTATATTTTTACACAGCAACAAGTTGATTTTGGTCCGCGTGTTCCGGGAACCCCGGCACAACAAAAATGTGCGGCATACTTCGAACAGAAATTAAAAAATTATGGAGCAACAGTTGTTTTGCAAAAAACCACTGTAACAGTATACAATGGAAAATCTGTTCCGTGTATCAATTTGATTGCTTCCTATAATACTGCTGCCAAACGCAGGTTAATGATTTGCACGCACTGGGACTCGCGTCCGTTTGCCGACCAGGATGATTCTGCCACCTCAAAGCCAATTTTGGCTGCAGATGATGCAGGCAGTGGTTCTGCTGTCTTGTTGGAGATGGCTCGTCAACTGCAGAAAAAAAATCCGGAAATCGGCGTGGATTTAATTTTCCTGGATGTGGAAGATTACGGTCAGCCGGAATATGACCTGAATCAGAAACAAGGTGATTTTTATTGCCTGGGAACGCAGTATTGGTGCAAAAATCCGCATGTACCAAATTATAAAGCAGAAAACGGAATTTTACTGGATATGGTGGGAGCGAAAGGCGCTACGTTTACGTATGAAGGGGTGTCCATGCAATACGCGCCTGAGTTTATGAAACAAGTTTGGCGAACTGCGGATATGCTGGGATATGGAAATTTCTTCCAGAAAGAAATGACGGACCAGATCATTGACGATCATTATTATATCAATCAGCTATCTAAGATTCCAACAATTGATATCATCAACAGGACATACAGCACCCGCAGCGGCTTTCCAAAACACTGGCATACCCATGATGATGATATGAGTATTATTGATAAGCTGACTTTGCAGGCTGTTGGTGAAACAGTACTTGCAACAATTTACAATTTCTGACAACTAAATCTTTACGATTATCTTAATAATCATAAAAAACGGTGTTCTGTTTTTATATTTCCGTGTAAAAATGTACATTTGCACTCCAATTTATGAATCGTTGATTCATCGGTCTTGTAGCTCAGCTGGTTAGAGCACCTGACTCATAATCAGGGGGTCCATGGTTCGAGCCCATGCGGGACCACTTTTAATTCGCATAAACCGTTAGAGATTAATAGTCTATAACGGTTTTTTTCTTTTTGTTGTCGGATTTGTTGTCGTTTTTAAATTCCATCTGTAAAATCTAGTCTTCTAATTAAACTCACCCGGAAATTTGAGAATCTTTTTCATGACAAAATTTTAAGAATCTCTTACATGACAAAGTTAATACCTGAGATTAAATAAGTACTATCTTCCAAGTCTTGTTTATAATTTTCAATTTTTTTGTCAAAATTTTTTGTTTTCATTTTATCATTAATAATTAAACAAACACAATAATCAGCACCGGTAATTTTCATATAAGATTTTAGTTTTCCTTCTTTATATTGTTGGTCAATCTTATTGTTTTGTTTTTTTAATTCTATTAATATTGAGCCAATTGCCCCATACGATATTAACAAGTCTGTTCTTTCATCATTTAACCCTTGAATTTGTCTAAATATTTTGGGTTCGATTAGATAGATATCGTTTTTTCTAAATCCTTTTTTTAATAATTGCAACTCAATTTCTTTAGTTAAAAGTTTTTCATAAAAGTCTTCATTTTTAGTTTCAGATGGTGTAGTAAATAAATAATTGAAATTGCCTTTTTCTATTTCATTTGGAATATCTATCTCAATTATTTCTTTTATAGCATCTAATACTTCAGAAGGAAAACTTATGTTTAGATATTTCCTTTTTGTAAGTTCTTCATGCTTTTGGATAGTACTTGCAATATTTATTTTTTGCTTAGTTATTTTATTTCTTAAGCCTAGCAAGATGGTGTCGGTTTTATATTTAAACCAATTAATACCCCATTTGTCTTTGTTATCTTCTAAAATATTTTTCAGTTTATCTCTGAAGTCTAAATATTCTTTTTCTGTTAAATCCATTTGTTTGCAATAATCTACAAACTTTGCCCAAATCTCTTTGTCAACAAATTCATAATAACTATGATTTTTATTCATCAATTTTATACCTGCTATAATTAATTCTATAAGTTCTTGAGAATATTTAAATGACTTTATATATTCTATATTCTTTCCTACGCCCTCAAGTGGACTTACAGAACCTAAAACATGTTTTGAATTTTCATTCCTTCTAAACTCGTATTTATTAAATAAGATATTATCTATTAACCATTTTACTGCATAATCTGAACCATTTTGGACTAACACCTTATTTACTTCATATATAAACATGCAGTCTAACTCATTGGTTCTTAATTTTACCCCATAATTCTTTAAAAACTCTTCTAAAAATGCTAATTCTAGATAATCTTTTGCATATAATTCTAAAGCTATCAAACGTAATGAAAAATCAATTTTATCAGCTTTGATTATTTCCTTTAGCTCATCTTTCTCTACATTATCATTAATCCTGTTCAAGAATTTATAAAAATATTTTATTCTATATTCTTGAAAGTTTGTTTTATACTGTTTGAAATAGTTTTTTAAATCAATAATTTCTTTAGTTGTTATCTTTCCTAAAATACTTTCTAAGTATTCAAAATCACTATAGAATATTATACATTGAATTACCTTTTCCCTAAAGTTTAATAATAATTCTTTAGTGTTTCCGCGACCCATTTCCTTTAAAATATCTAACGAATCTTCGAAATAATGTGTATAATTTGGGGTGTCTAATTCTTTAAAGACTTTAGTTAGTATAAAATTCTGAATTTTGCTTTTGTCCAAATCAGTTATAAACTTATTTAAATCACTTTTTTGAAATTCATAATCATGAATTATATGATAGTGCCCTTTACTTAAACATAAGATAAATTTTTTATAATTCTTTTCAGAATAATTTACTGTTCTACTGTTTAATTGTTTTGCTGCCTTATAATTCTCATTTTGAATTCTCTCGAATTGCAAAACAAGGTCTCGATATTCCTCATTTAAGAATTGAAATACTTCGGGATTATACTGACGTAAATTTGACAAAAATAAATTAATGGAAACTGCTTCGTTAAGTATAATGAAGTTTATAATAATTTTGTAATTTGACTCATTGGTAAGTATTGACATAGCAAAATACTTTTCCCATTTTTCTTTTATAGACTTATCTATATTAATTATTATTTCATGGATAATAATTTCATTTTTTTCAAGCAGAATATTTATTAATTGATATAAAAACTTATTTTCTTTTAAATATCCAAAATGAATTCTTTTGAATGTTTTATATAAAATTTGAATTACAACTTGTTCTATTTCACTATCCCAGCAGTTCTCTATGTTTTTCAATAAGGCATCAATTTTTCTCTCGAATCTATTACTAATGCGTTCCGTTAAGCTATCGTAAATGCGATGTTCTGAATTTAGTTCAGTTGATATGTATTTTAATAAATAAACAATTCCATCAGAAGTGTTTATGTTGTTTAACATATATGCATCACTAGAAATCCTTTCTGATGAAATATCTTTTATTATTACATTAATAGCAAAATCCTCATTAGGATATTTTTCTGCAAGGCTATGTACAATAACGCTGCTAATACTATTGCTTAACTTGCCATAATATTTTATAACTTTTTTCTTTATTTCATCTTTCCCTAAAATATCCATTAAGCATTCCATGCCATATCTACAAACAACTTCTCGGTATTTTATTTTAGTTTTTAAATAATTATGTAAGTAGAGTTTAATATCTACAAATTCATTGCTATTAGTAAAATTATTTTTTATTAGCGATGATATTATTATGCATGAATTACCAACCATAACATAATTGGTGTCATTTAATTTTGGATTTGAAATAATGTTGTTTTTAATCTCCGACAGATTGTTTCTTCCAAATTCAGCTATAATATTAGTTATATTGTCATTAACCCATAATTTATGCTTATTAAAATATCCTAATACAATTTGAAATAGTTTACTTTTTATAGAAACATCAAAATCATCTTTCTTTATAAACTTTAATACTTGGAATAAATTATTGTCATCTAATTTATCTCCGAGTTGAATTATAGGTAATACCAATTCTGGTTTTATTTCTGCCAAAAAAGTTAATACATTTAACCAACTGTGTTTGAATTCTTTAATGTTCTCATCAATTGTTAAATCATAAAATATTTGCTCATATTTTGAAGTTCTACTAATTTGTTTAGCAGCTAAATATTCTTGAAATTCAGTATTGTCAAATTGAAGATTTTTATCAAAATCTTTTAAAATAGTGTTTTGTTGTAACTGTGCTAAGCTAATTTCATTATGCAAGCTAAAATTAGATTCTAAAAAGAACTGTGAAAAATCTTCTTTTGAAATAGTATTACTTTCTTGCATTTCTAATATCAATGATATCTTTTCAAGCACTTGAATTATTAATTCAATATTATAAGAACTATTTTTTCTTTTTCTCTTTAGTTTCTCGACTTCATTTTTTATTCTATAATAAATTACTTTTTCTATTAACTCAAACCTTTTGAATTCTTTTACTTTATCGAATCCAATTGTTTCGATCAGTTCTCTATAATATTTTAAATATCTTGGGGTGTTTAAAAATGTATTTTTACCCCAAAAACTAATTAAATTACTTTCTCTATATTCTTTCAAAAAAGAATTAAAATCAATAATATCTTCCAAATAGTTTGCAATTTGAACATAATTAAAAGGCAATACATTCAAAACTTCAAAAGCGGTGTTAGAAAATAAAAGCTTATGTTTATCTACATAATAGCTTCTGCATGAAACAAAAATATTTAAGTTTTTATATTTATTGTTAAGGTTTATTATTTCTTTAAAAATTACTTCAAAATATTCTGTATCTATTTCGTCTAATCCATCTAATATTAATGTCTTATTATTTATATTTTTAAAATCGAAGCCATTTTCCATTAAGTTTAGTTCATCATCATTATTTTGACTTTTACTTATTTTCTCAATTGCTATTTCAAAAAAATCATTAATAATCTTATCGGGATTTGCATAAAACTTCAGCATCTTTAAATCTAAAATAGCAACAGGTAGATTTTTGTCTTTTAGATAATTAAATTGCCGTTTTAATAATTCTGATTTACCTATGCCGGGTTCACCTACTATTAATAAATTCGCTTTTTCTTCAAGTTCCTCAAATTGTATGTAATTATCTTTACCGTAATAATAGTCATCAGTCTTTTCATAGAGGAATTTTTCTACACTATCATATTGTACGTATCTTGGTTTAATATATTGATTATCCATTATTGCTAAATTAACGCTTATAAAGTTATATTGTATAAGAACATACAATTAACCTGGATTAAAATAGGATTCACACTCTTCCTTTTCTTTTTTTAATAATAGAAGTTCTTGTTGATAAATGTTACCTAATCTTACTACTAACTGTAACATTCTACACCTATAAAACATTTTTCTATAAACATCATAATTGGAATATTTTTCTGATACAAAAATTATTGATTTAACATATTTTTGTAACTCATCAAGTTCTTTACCTACTGTAGAAAATTTTGTTGTTGAAAGTTCTTTATAAAATTCAAAATAATCCTTTTCGTGATAACTTATTTGCTCTGTTAGCCGTTTGAATACATTAATAATATAACCAATTAACAAATCAAATTGTTTCTCTTTAAATACTTTATCATATGTAATTTCTTTTTTATGTATTTGTAGCATTGCATGTCTGCAAGTATAATGGTAACTATTTATTTCCTTTAATATTTCAAATACTTTTTCATTGTAACGGATGTTTTCCATATTGTAAGTTATTAGTTATTAATCCAATCTTACATTCCAACTAATACAGTTTAATAAACCACTATCTTTTGCTATGTCATTAGCTCGTACAGTTTCTATTCTTAAATCGATATTATTTGAAAAACAATCTTTTAATATTTTTACGACAACATTATCTAATTTAATTCCAAAACTTGGTACAACAATAATATCTTTCATTTGTAAGAAATTGATATAATCACCAGTTACATCATTGTTAGAACTGTTTTTCCAAGTTTCGTTTGGTAATTCAATTAAATTTAATCCTGCATTTATAAGTGCAGATTTGAATGATGTATAAAATTGCTTTTTTGTACATTTAGAGAAATCATTTATTAAAACTGTATTTCCATCAATCCATCTTACCATTCCATCTGCATGACCTGTAAAATCATTTGGTAGTTCAGGGATAACTATCAATCTTTCAATTTCTAAAATGTTTTTCAGCTCATTGTATAATTCAGAATCTGACTTTATAACATTGTCTTTAAATATCCTATCTGTAACTATTGCTTTATCGTTCCATTTTATAATATTGCCACCATCAATTATTATTTCTGATTTGCACACATTATATTTCAGTCTTTTTATTACTTCATCCGTATTTGTTATTATCTTCTCGTATTTCTTGAACCTTAAATAAGAAGGATTATAAGTAAATTGAATGAAGTAATTTTCTTTAATTTGAATTGGCATGTAATCAACACACCAAACATCCTTTGTATTTTCTAAAAAATCATATCTAATCTCATTTCTGTTTATTACTTCTATAAGATGATTATAAAAAGCAGGATACTTAGTTTTAAGCAGAGGCGATAGATATAAAAAATTAGTTTCACAATCTTGTACCATTCTTTTTTCTTAAATATTTTTAAAACATGTGCATTATTATATCCTTGAAATTTATACCTGAACTAAGCACAGCTAGGATAAATAATACCATGATTACAAATCCCCAAAACACACTTGAAATCATAACCATCCCGGTATAAAAAAATAGCCTTGACAGACTAACTCTAATTGATATATTTTCTATGTCCTGATTTGGTTCCTGATTGTACCTTTTCATAGCATACTTAAAGTCCTCAACCATATCAATACCTTCCGGTGTTTTTAAATAATCCATAATAGAATTACTAGGATTTTTTTCTAAATAATTTTTTAAATCTTTCATTGTTTTTATTTTTAATTAATAAATAAAACTAAATAAATATAATAATAAAAAACATAATATGTTTTGATGCGAAGTTATAACTCTTTTTTATATCTTGTGTTAAAGAGTAGTCAGAAAGTTGTTAAGGAGTTGTTAAGCTTTAGTAATATTTATTATATAAAAATAATAAATTTAAATAGTATTATTATTGAATACTATTTTTTCTTTCTTGCCAAATTTTTTTAAATGCCGGTCCTACATTATTTATAAATTCTGAATAACTAAATTCATCTGTTTTAGCATTATTACACCAATAGCATGCTAAAACTAAATTGTCTTTTTCATATTCTTTATATGCATCCTTTCTATCAAATTCTAATGAATCACCTCTTAATCTTTTTGTTTCAATCTTCTTGTCTTTTTTCAACTGTGCTATGTCATTCTCTGATATACCACAATATTCACAACGTCTGCTATCCGGTTCTTCTTTATAGATTGTCTTCAAACTTTCTATTGATAAGGTATTTGCAAAATCATCCTTATAAATATTAAAAAAGGTCTCCTTCTTTTCTTTATAATATTCTCCTTTATAGAAATTTTCTATCATTCCATCAATTTGTCTCATAGGTAAATTTGAACTACTCAGACTTTCTTCATTCGGTAAACTCCAAGCATCTTTATACATTTCTAAATGCACATCTGAAATTTTAAAGTTTTTAAACTCTAATTCATTTACATTATCCAATTTGCCTTTTATAATACATTGGGTAAATAAATAGACATCTAATTTTGTTTTGTAACTTCTAAGTAAAATTGCTTGATACTTACTTTCAACAGATTTTTGATAATTCACTTTCATACTTTTTGTTTTAGTACAAAGCGACATAAGTTTATTTAGGTTTGCAAACAAAAGACAAAGGCGTGAATCCTAACTGCCTGAATCGAAGTATTGGGATACTTATACACAAAACAGCGAACTCACGCCCGAACGTGAGTCTGCTTGTTTTTCTGTTGTGTATTAAAATTCCCAATTTTCGATTCACAAAAAACTTAAGCCGACATTGATATTTTTTTAAAAATTTTCTCTTATATCTTCATTTTATATTCAAATATAGAGTAAAAAAATATTAATATCACTTTTTAGTTTTCTTCTTTTTGGTTTTAATTGTTATTTCAAAGAACTTTTAATTAGAATTTACTATTATAAATAATAATATTTATTGCTTCAATTTCACCCTGCATTACGCGGATTGAAATTGCGACCTATTTATTGAATATAAAGTAATTCCTGTATAGAATAATCTAAATATTTATGAACTATATAATGTAAGTTATAAGGACAGTTTTCTAAAGAACGACTTAATCTTTTTGTTTCTTGTCTAACTTGTCTTGCTAATTCTGGCAAACTATCTTTAATGTCTTCATAAAATTGATAATTTAATATTGTGTGTATTTCTTCTAAATCTTCTTTTTCTAAATTTAACTCATTACTTAAAATAGGTTTTTTTACAATATTATTATAAGTATCTTCTAAAAAATTTGCTAAGGCACACCAGTTTTCTAATTGTTCTAAATCTTGTAATGTTATTGAGTTCTCATCTTGCAACATTAACAAGTCATAAAGTTTCCGCTTATTTTCAATTACTATTTCATATCGAAGTAAGTTAGATAATGAAACGAAATTTTTTTCCTGTTTATTTTTATCATAAAACTTTATTCTGTAGTCAGAAAGCGCACAGCTAACTTGATATGGTTTCCCTCTGTATGGTTTGTCAGGAGTAAAAGGATTAAAGGTTGTACTTTTATAATAATCATATCTTGTAATAATTTTATACACATCAAAGTCTTTAGGCAGCGTTATATTTACTCCGAATTCAAAATCTCCTCCGACATTTATTTCTTGAGATTTTCTATTTAATATCTTACATAGATACTTTACTAACTCAATAAAATCCTCATATTTAAAAACTGTAGAATTAGTACGACCTAGTTTCTTTATAGATTCATTATAAAATTTATGTATTGAATTTCGTATTCGTAATTTACCTGAATTCGGATAGTAATTAAATCTTAAGTTTCCTAAATCAAAATAAGTTGAACCATTCTTATCTATTTTGGGATAGTATATACTCAATAAGATTAATAAATCCTCAAATTCATTTGATGTATAATTAAAAACAAATAGTTTTAAGTTATCAAACATACATTTTAATTTTTAGTGGTTAAAAATTTATGTATGTCAGAACGCAATAGACGAATACTGCCACCAATGTAGTAAGATGGTATTTTATTTGTTCTTCGATAAGTGTCCACTGAATTCAGGCTGACCTTTAAAAGTTTAGCAGCGTCTTCACGAGTCAGATACTCTTCGTCTGTTGGATTGGTTATTAATAATTCCTTTTTTAATTCGGATAGTTGGGTTTCAAAAACCTCGTTAACTATCAACTTTAATTCTTCTTTTGTTAGCTCTGTTATTAACATATCTATTACCTCAATAATTTATTAATTTTATTGATAGTGCAATTTGGAGTAATTTTTTGACACTATTATTTTATAAATCAAAGTAATTATATTGTCAATCATATATTATTTAAATAAAAAAAAGAGATAATTTTATTATCTCTTTTTAAAACATAAACTTTTATCTTTTTGAAACTAAGATTAGATTGGAATTGTATCAATAGTTATAATTGAAGCACGTTGTACCATTTCATCTTTATCATTATCTCTTAATTCACTAATTAAACTATTTATTAGAATAGTATCAGAGATATTAATTAATAAAACCGGGTGGATTATCTTATTCTCTAATTTTCCTTTAATCCTATTTATTTTCTTAATCAGTTTGCTAAAGTCACCTTTAATTTTTTCTTTTAATTTGTTTTCAGCATTATTAACCTTATACATCTTGCATTCAATGATGTAGTATCTGTCATTTACTTCGTATTCGCAATCAAATTCAATATCATTTAGATAGTGTTTGTTTTTCCAATATTTAATTTTTTTCTGTTCTAAGAAATTGCAAAGAGAATTTAAAATCAATCCATCTTTCTCCTTTATTATTGAATAAATTTCGTTGTTTAATTGATAGGGTACATAATAATTTAATTTACTGTTGCAAATTGGACAAATTAAATTATTTAGTTTAATAGGTTTTATCTTTAGTTGAACCGCACCTTTAAACATTCCAGTATCACAACTTGTACATTCAATAAAAGAATCTTCTCTGCCAAATTCAATAATTTCTAGACTATACAATAAATCAAACAATTCTAACCTATTAGTGTAATTATCTTCACTGTGAAGAGCATTGACTAGGATTTGATTAGAATTGTATAGATTGCTATATATCGTGTTAATATAAATGTCCTTAAATGATTTTAATAACTCTAAAAGATTATGGAAATTGTTTTCAGAAAATATATTCTTAAATTCTTTTTTTAAGATAAAATGTTCTAGTTGATTTCCAATTTCATTAATCTTTTTTATATTCTTGCCAATAAAGCCATAATGCTGTAATTCTTTAATGATGGCTTCTTCTCTACCCGCTTCATTTAAAATTGTAAGTTTTAACCCTAGCTTTATAAATTTCCTTGGTTTATTTTCTATATCATCTAATAGCTTATCTATTGACTTGCCAAATTTACCATCAATAAAATAATCAAAAATTGATTCGTATTGTCTTAATGTATTTCCAATAGAGTATTCTTTTTTTATACTATCAGTAACTGTTCCTGCACTTATGAGCTGATGTGCATGCTCTCCTGTATTAACGTTTGATAGAATAATTCTAGGTAGGGTTATAACATTAATTTTATCTTCTACTTTTATTTCTTTAGAGTATAACAGTTCCTCTTTTGAAAGTAAAAACAAATTCCTGCATGCTTTATTCTTCCAAAATAAACTATAAAATATTTCTGTTTTTTCGGTCACTTATCTTTAATAATAATATTGGATTATTGATATGCTTTTTAAACTAGAGCTTCTTGGATTATTTTATGATAAGCTTCTATGGGTCTTCTAACTTGTCTGGCACACATTTTCAAATTGTTTTTATCTTTGTCTCCTCCTACGTGAATCTCTATTGCAATTCTTTCTGCTAATTCATCCTCAATATCTTTATCCGCCATGCCTATTACTATTCCCATTACGTACCATCGGTTATGGCCATATCCTAGTTCAGCGCCTGATAAAACTGCTTTCGATTTAACTTCTAAGTCAGTGGTTAAAATATAGATTTGTTTTATAACTCCAATAATTACATCACAAAAGTTAAAATCAAAAGAACTTTTATATACCCAATCTAAGTATGCTATATTAAACTCGTTAAACAGATTTGTATCAATACTATTGAATTTTTCTAAAATTTCTTTAGTTATGTATGATAATAAGATTTTTAATTCAGAATTATTTCTATCAACATAAACAATAAATGCTTCTAATGTGCTGTAATTCCAATCCTCAATATTTTTAAGTGCGTCAATCCAATGATTAGTGTCTTCATTTGAAGTCTTTTTGCCGCTTGCAGATAAAGTTGTAAGTAATATATTTCTTAAAGAGTCTATATTTTTGAATCTTTTTTCCGGCTTCTCTTTGGTACATTTTCCTATTATTATACCTATGTGGCCCTCTGCTTTTAACTCACTGTAAGGGACACGACTTCCTTTTCCAAAAATATCATGTAAGATTGCACCAAATGAATATATATCTGCATGGTGAGTTACTCTTTTAAAGTCTGACACTTGTTCCGGTGCGCAATATAGTTCAGTTCCAAGTGCCAATCCACTTGAAGAGATAGATAATGATAAAATATCTTTATCTGCAGAAATAAGGCCAAAATCTGCTAGTTTCCATATTCCTTCATGCAATAGAACATTTTGTGGTTTTAAGTCTCTGTGGACAAGTCCTAATTTATGTAAGTATTCAAGAGAATTTAAAATATCAGACACTCCGTCAGGTATGGCGCCTATTCTTAAACAGTCAATAATTTCTTGTGAGAAATCTTTGTCAGCAAGAGGCATCAAATACCACGGATTTTCTGTAGTTAAATCGGATTTAATAATTGGAATAAATAGTTCAGGAGGTAATTTTTCTTGAGTTTTTACTTCTCTTATAAACCTTAACCGAAATTTATCTAATAATTTCTTATCTGTTCCCGCAGGTAAATTGGGAGAGAAGGTCTTTCTTGCATAAATTAAACCTTCATCAGTTTGAACTTTTTCTATTATTCCAAAGCCACCTCTATTTATTTCACTTATTATTTTCATTGTTTTGTATAAATATCATTTTAAAATTAGTTAAATCAAAGACGCATATATTACCATAATTTTCCTTAGTTAAAAAACAACCATTATCAATGCATATTATTTTGTAATCTAATTCTAATTGGTCTAATAATTCATTTTTCTGTGTTGGATTGTGTCCATGTATAATGTATTTATCATTTAACCATTCATTATGCATAAATTTATTTACATCTCTCATCCAAACCATTGAAACTTCATCTTCATAAGGGTTTTCATTATTTAAATTTAATCCCGCATGGACAAAAATATACTTGTTTTCAATATGATACAATTTGAAGGATTTTATGAATTCAATATATTTGTTTGGAATGCTTTCTAATCTCCTGGTATGAAAGCTTAACATTGTCTTATCTCCACCATTCTTAATCCAATTGATTTTTGCACTAAAGTCATTTAGTGATTCTAAAAACATAAACTCATGGTTTCCTTTTAAACAAACAACATGAAATTTATTTTCAATTAGTAGCATTATTGTATCTAATACACCTTTGCTATCAGGACCTCTATCTATAAAATCACCTAAAAGAATTAGGGTATCAGTTTTTTTTAATTTGATAGTTTTTAATGCTAATCTAAAGGTTTTATTACAGCCGTGAATATCTGATATAGCATATGTGCTCATTTTAGTGCTATTTTATATTGAAGATATTAAGAATAAAGTGAAATATAGTTTTAATTGGTTAAAGGTATTCTTCTACGTATATCATGCTAAATATAATGTTTTTTCATTTTTTTTATAAAAAATTACTTAAAGAACTCATGTTCAACTAAATCTAAAGCGTTTTCTTCCTGTGTTATGCTAATATACTTTTGAAATACTCTCTCACTTTTATGTCCGGTTATAAGCATAATTTTATGTGCCGGAATTCCATTTAGATACATGTTGGTAGCCATTGACCTACGTGCAGTATGTGCTGAAATAAGTTTATATTTCTTTATTTGGTGTGTATTTCTAATTCCTGCTTCTGTTCGATTGAAAATAATAACTTCATTGATTTTAGCTAATTCACCAATGATTTTTAGATACTCATTAAACTTTTGATTAGATAATACTTTAGGAAGTTTGTAATTATATTTAAGCAAAATTTCTTTTATCATTCTACTTACAGGAATAATGACTGGTTGGTCTGTTTTATTAGTAATAACTTCAAAATATTCTTTTCCATCTTTCTGTTTGATATGTTCTTTCGTTAATGCTTTTAAATCACTAAATCTTAATCCAGTATAACAGGCAATAACAAACAAATCCCTTACTTCATCCCAAATTTTATTATAATATAGATTCAAATCATAAATCCTTTGTATTTCTTCTTCTGTCAAATAGATTTTCTTTACATCCTCATTTAATTTTTTAAATCCTTTTGTCTTAAACTCATAATTGGTGTTGATTTTCAAATCAGTAGCAGCATTTAATACTGTTTTTATGATTTTTATGTGCTTACCTATTGTATTATTGGATAGTTTTACTTTAAATCTTAAATAATCAGTGTATTTTTTGTAAAAAATTAAGTCTATTGAATTAAAATCAACCTCAAATCTAGTTTCTTTTATAAAATCTTGAATATGGAATAATGTCGTGTTATATGCCCTAATTGTCCCATCTTTCTTAATACTTTTACTTTCTTCAATAAACTTATTATAAAATTCTAAAAATGTTAACTCTTTCTCTTTAGGTTTAATATTCAATATTGCTTCTAATTCATTCTTAATTTTAACAGGGTTGACATCATTTCCATCAATTTTTGTCTCTCTAAATACTTTTTTCACTGCTAAAGAATAGTTGTCTAAAACACTATTTATGTCACTCCCTTCTAAAAATGATTTACTAACCCTAACCCGTTGTTTTGATAAATCCCAAAACTTTGGATTTACCTTTTCTCCGGTGTTTAATACAATTCTCTTATTATTAAATCTCACTACCATTTGAATAGCTGTTTCAGCAATAGACTTAGCTTCTCTTAAATTAAAATTTGGTTCTGGTGTCTTCATTATTAAAATTTAGTGTTGTCGGAAATGTTGTCGTTTTGACTTGGTTTTATTTCCTTTTGCTTGTTTAATGTGAAGTACAAAGACAGGTAAAATTTAAAAATCTTTTGAAAATCAACGGTTTAATCGTAATTTTAACACAAATACACACAAATAAGGCAAGGTAAAATTGGAGCATGCGGGACCACAATTGGAATTACTAGGATAATTCCAGACTTGAACTTTACCCCGTATTGACAATGAATACGGGGTTTTTATTTAACCTTTTCCTTCTCTTATTTATCCACAATAATCTAAATAATGGTATACATATTTGTATTCATAAAATTCATTTTTTAAATTCATGTATACTTGGTAGAATATGGAAGCTAAAAAACTACGAACAACTCACGGGAAAAGAAAGCTTGTCAAACTTTTCGAGTGTTCAACGTCTCAATTAGAAAGATGAAAGTCCTATTATGCGGTTATTGGATTGAGCCGCTTTGGATAATGAATATATAGTAAGGGTTAATATACCAGACGAATTTAAAACAATATAAAATTTGTATTTATGAAACTTACATTTCTATTGGTTATTTCATTCTTTTACAACCTAACTTTTGCTCAAAATGCGGAGCCAACTAAGGAAGAAACCAGAAAATGGATAAAAAGTAAATTATTAATGTATGGAATGAATATGGATTATATTAAAATTGATGATGATAATAGTTATGGTTGGCATAGTATGATTACAAATTCTGCTAATATTCCAGAATCCGAAATTGATAAATTAAAACAAAGCACTATTACAAATTTAATAATTAGTAATAATAAAACTTTAACATGGTTTAACTTATCTGAAATTGACATACATTCATTCTTGCTTGAAACTCTTAATGACGATATTAAATTGACATTTACATCAAATACTGACAGAGATATTTCTTGCTACTTACTAAAAGGTTCAAGAGCCGATGGTGTATTTTATTGTACACAACAGGGTGCTATAATTTTTGATGGTTCAAAACTAGCTAATCCAAATGATCCCAATATTATGGAGAGATTTATTAAAGCTTTTAAACGTTTAATAATTCTAAGCGGAGGAAAGGACGTTGACGAAAAATACTAACTTATAAATTAATACACAATGAGATTACTATTATTAATTTTTGTCTTTCATATAAGTAGTTTCGTATTTGGACAGAAACCCGAACCTACAAAAAGCGAAACTTTCGAATGGCTATTATCCAAATTTAATAAGTGTAACTCTTTTATTATAGAAGATTATAATTTTTATAAAAGAGATATCCAAAGCATAAAAATTTCATTCAACGAAACTGACTGTGATTTTATTTTTGAAAAATGGTATTATATCTCCTATAGTATCCACGATTCAACAGTTATTCACCTCAAAAACTTAAACAATACTTCTATTAGTTGGGAGCTAAAGGATGAATATTTTATTTTTAAAATAAGTGCGGTCAACAATACTACAAGTTCAGATAATTTTCATTTTTTATATAAAGATTCAGAGAATATGTATATTCTGAATAGTGTTATAAATGATATTCCATTTGTAAAAATCTATTTTAAATTAAATGAATTGCAGGATCCTGATGATCCGGGTTTAAAAGATAGAATTACGAAAGCGATAAAGCATTTGATAAAATTATGCGGGGGGTATGCCCAATCAGAAAAATTTTAAGCATGAAAGTTTATATTTTAAGCATCTTTTTATTAAGCACATTACTAATTTGCGCCCAAACACCGCCAATAATTCAAAATAATGAAAATAGTAACCATGACCATAATTACAATCCATGGAAATCTATTCAAAATGAAGAAAACTCAGAAGGAAGCTTATTATACAGGTATAAGCTGTGTTTGTACATGTGCGGAAACAATAGTTTTTGGTGTCCGGGTGATAAATTTAAATTGATACACCCAAGCTTTTTTCAAATCAAAAACAATACAACAGAAGCCATAACTATTACTGTAACGATCACAGTTAAAAATCCAATAAGTTCTGGTAATACTTACACAATAGAAACGACAGAAAAAACTCTCTCTTTTTATTCAGTAAAACCGGGACAAATAAAGTCACAAGAATTTTATGGATTTTCCGTAGAAAATATTAAATATACTTTGAAATCAGAAAACTCAGGTTCATCTACAAAGACCAATTCAAAATTGAGCCCAGGACAGTTAGAGCCACAATATTTCCCTGAACAAAAGAAAGATGAAATAAAACAAAATAATAAACCTAAGCAATCGGTTACACCTAGCAGATCTCCATCAAGTACAGCTACTATAAAAACCGAACCAGCAAAATTAAAACCCAATCTAACTGGTGCTTCCGTATTTTTAAAAATCCAAGGAAGCACACAAACAGCAATGTTCAAGAATGATAATACATTGAAATTAAATGATAAAAATGAAGTCATGGAGGGTACTTTAGTAACAAATATATTTGCATATCCAGTTCATAATACAACATCATTTAATCCCGGATCCACAGCTTTTAAAGCAGGCGGATTAACTAGATTTAATACCAAGGGCAATGTGTTAGAAGGTATTTTAGCAACTAATTTTACAGGAAGAATTACGAAGGCAACAGCAGTTCCTAATTCTAAGAGTTTAAGCTTTAAATCGGGAACTAAAATTATTTTTGCTGCCAATGAGGATGCTGAAGTTGTCGAAGGTACAATTTTAACTGATGCATTCCTCAAAGATGTTAATGGGATATCCAAAAATTATAAATCTGCCTCTACTCTTAAATTCAATTCAATAGGACTTGTCATCTATGAAAAAGAAAAAATAGTTACGCCCGAAGCAGCAAAACAAACACAAAAGATTGGACGATACGGTTATTTTATAATACTCAATACTAGATCATCTTTTGGAGATAATACTCAATACTTTTTTATAAGTCCAATCAAAAATTTATCTGAATTATGTGGAAACTCTAAATCAGTAAATGATATATATTGCCTAAGGGATTGGTATGTCAAATACTTAACTACATTAGGATATGATGAAGAAGCTAAATATGGCTATGCTGAAAGTATCATAAAAACTAATTATGATGAATTAAGTGCAAAAAGATTAAAATTTATATCAGAATTAAGAAATCAATCAGACGTGAAGATTGTAATAGAAAAATAATAATTACAGCTCATGCGAGACCTCAAAAAGCTCCAAATTCCGGAGCTTTTTTTATTTCTATTATGGAAAAGATTCAAACATTAATTTTTGACCTCGGCGGTGTTATCATTAATCTGAAGAAAGAAAAAGATTGGCTGCAGGAAGACTTATTGCCAAACTTCCAAGCTGAAAAATTACAACAATTACAGCAGAATAATTTTTTTACTGATTTTGAAACCGGAAAAATTGAAGTTCATGAATTTATTCAGCAGTTAAAAAATATTGCATTGGATAAATTTATTTCAGATGAAAAAATTATCCGGCATTGGAATGCTATTTTATTGGATATTCCAAAACACAGAGTGGATTTGCTGAAAAAATTATCACAGAGATATCAGTTGATTCTTCTAAGCAACACAAATCATATCCACCTGGATTATATCCGTGATTATATGCAGCAGGAATTTGGGGAAGATGTCCTGAAATCAATTTTTCATACCTGTTATTATTCCCAGGAAGTCGGTCATCGGAAGCCGGATAAAGAAATCTATGAATTTGTCTTGCAGCAACAGGGAATTCGGCCTTCAGAAAGTTTATTCATGGATGATAAACCCGAAAATTTAATTGAACCGCAAAAAGCAGGATGGCAAACAACAGCAGTAGATTTTAATAATCTGACAGCAACTGCTTTGGCTCATTTGCTATAAGAAACAGAACATAAGTTAAAAATCTCTATGCTGTCGACTGTGGACTGTCGACTAAAAAACTTATTTTTGCACTTCAATTTATAAAATATGCAACTTTCAGAACAGGAACAGGTACGACGGGAGAAACTGGAAAAAATAAAAGCATTAGGGGTGGATCCATATCCCGCGCCGTTATATGCAGTAAATGTAACTTCTAAAGAAATAAAAGAAAATTACAAGGAAGAGGTAAATGAAGACGGTACTAAAAACCGTCTGAATTATCAGGATGTATGTATTGCGGGCAGATTAATGGCAACGCGGCCCGCAGGAAAGGCTTCATTTGCAGAAATACAAGACAGTGCTGGTCGTATACAGATTTATGTTCGCCGGGATGATGTTTGTCCGGGAGAAGATAAAACAATGTATGACGTACTTTTTTCCAAATTACTTGACCTAGGAGACTTTATCGGAATAAAAGGATATGTATTCATTACCAAAATGGGGGAAATTTCAATCCACGCAACCGAATTTACCTTGTTGGCAAAATCATTGCGTCCATTGCCGGTTGTAAAAACAGATGATGAAGGAAATGTGTTCGACGCGTTTTCAGATCCTGAAATGCGCTACCGTCAGCGTTATGTGGATTTGGTGGTGAATTCAAAAGTGCGCGAAACATTTGTAAAGCGTACCAAAATGATGAATTCCATCCGTGAATTTTTGAATGATAAAGGAGCGCTGGAAGTGGATACGCCTGTGCTGCAAAGCATTCCCGGTGGTGCTGCCGCAAAACCGTTTATGACCCATCACAATGCACTCGATATTCCTTTGTATCTGCGTATCGCGAATGAGTTGTATTTGAAAAGACTGATTGTCGGCGGGTTTGACTGGGTATATGAATTTTCCAGAAACTTCCGTAATGAAGGGATGGACAGAACACATAATCCTGAATTTACAGTACTGGAATTTTATGTGGCATACAAAGATTATTTCTGGATGATGGAAACGACAGAACAGCTTTTAGAAAAAGCTTGTATGGATACAAATGGAACTACTACAGTAGAAGTAGGCGAGAATATGATAAATTTCAAGGCACCGTATAAACGTATCTCTATTTATGATGCGATAAAAACCTACACAGGCTTTGATGTTTCTGAAATGAATGAAGAAGGTTTGCGTGATGTATGCAAACAGTTGCGTATCGAGACAGACCCGACAATGGGAAAAGGAAAACTCATAGATGAAATTTTCGGCGCACGTTGCGAGCACAATTATATCCAACCGACTTTTATAATAGATTATCCGGTAGAAATGTCGCCGTTGACAAAAAAACACCGCACCAAAGAAGGTTTGGTGGAGCGTTTTGAATTAATGGTGAACGGAAAAGAAATTGCGAATGCCTATACAGAATTAAATGACCCGATTGACCAGCGCGAACGGTTTGAAGACCAGTTGAAATTGCAGGAACGCGGAGATGATGAAGCAATGTTCATCGACCAGGATTTTTTACGTGCACTGGAATACGGAATGCCGCCAACTTCAGGCATTGGTTTTGGTATCGACAGATTAGCGATGTTATTTACGAATCAGGCATCGATACAGGAAGTTTTATTCTTTCCGCAAATGCGTAATGAAACGAAGCAGTCATAAACGCTGCTTAAAAACAGAGTTGAATAAATGAGACCTGAGGAATAATATCCAAACTATACTAATAAAAATGCCTCTCAATACGAGAGGCATTTTTATTTTTTATTTAAAGAAATTTATTGTTTGGTAATTCTTTTATCGATGAATCCTTCAGCGGTTTCTATTTTGATAGTATAGATTCCCTTAGCTACATCCGATAAATCCACCTGATTCGTATTTTGTGCCATTTTCATCAGGCTTCCGTTGATATCGTAAACCATAATGGAAATTGGTGTTTCATTATTTTTAGAACTTATATAAAATAAGCTTCCTGTAGGATTAGGATAAATTGTATAAGATTCGTTTAATTTTTTTACATCTGCAGAAGCTCCAATTTTTCTCTGAGGAGAAGGAAGCGAATATGTAAAGCTGAATGGCTTGTCTTCTGTATATCCGCCGGTGTAATTTATTCTAAGAACTCCGTTTACAGTTCCTGTTCCGGAATAAGAAGATAAATCTATGGCAATATTCTTTACAACAGTTGCACCGGAAAGGACGCCTGCTAAAGAAATGGAATCATTCCCTGTATAAAGCGTATCAGAAGATATGAAATTAATCTTTTCAACGCATCCTGTTTTTTCGCCGTAGTTAATGATGGTTACAGGCACTGAGAAATTTGTCGTAGTTGCATTCAATCCTGCAGGTGCAGAATACCTGAAATATTCACCGGCTATCCATGACATATTTAAATCCATACGCAATGTACTTTGGCAAAGTGGTTCAATTAATGATTGAGCCGGCCAGAATGATTGTCCTAATTCCGGTGACCAGGAGTATGCTTTAGCTTTTGTGGTTTGTTCACCATATTGCCAGTCAGATGCTTCACCATTCGCTACATATCCTGCTGTCTGATGCATATGTCCGATAAGGAAATGATTGACTTCAGTTACCAGTGCATTGCGTTTATCATATAATGCCTGATCCGGATTCACGACTCCGTCTGCATAACTATACGGATACGTAAGCTGATCGCCCGGAGTATGTTGGTTGCATACCATTTTAAAATTTTTCAAAAGACTGAAATCTCTTAATGCTTTTATTTCAGGTTCAGAAAATGCAGAAGGTCCTCTGTAGGTATCAGAACCGGTTGAAGAGCTGCTTCCTGTATTGTCATATCCCCATTTATATCCAAAATTTCTGTTTAAATCCACGCCGTAAGTAGTGCAAGTCGTTTTTCGCACTGTATCACACACTCTGCCTATTACAACATCTTTACATCCTCTTACCGTATAAGTTGTTCCTTTCCAGGTAGTGTCACATCTTCTTACTTTTATATCACGGCAGTTAGATACGGTGGTAGTCGTTGTACAAACCTTATAACGATTCTTTCTCCACATACCGCCACCATTAGGACTTATATTTCTGTTATATTCATATCCGTCAGGATTTACAACAGGTAAAAAATAAATTTCACGGTTGTCAATCAGGAATTTCGCCTCCGGGTCTGTATTGTAATTTTGCAATAGAGTACACATGTAATAAATTAACTGCATCATTCCTGCCGGTTCTCTTGCATGGGTAAGCGCATTAAAGAAAACTTTTGGTTTATCCTGGTCAACATCCGGATTATTAGAAATTCTAACCACCCATAGGTCACGGTTTTCGGTGCTTTTTCCAATACTCAGTTTTTCACTTATCAGATTTGGATACATAGTACGCAGTTGGTCAAGTTTTGCCACTACCTCCGCATAAGTCAAATACCCACCCATGCTTCCGTATGTAAAACCGGCAGGCAATGCCAGGTCTGCATCACTATTATTTATCAATCTTTTATTATTAGCAGCGATTAGATTCTTTTGCAAATCAGGAATTAAGATTTTTACCTTGCCTCCCAATTTTATTATGTCAGCTATTTCAGTTTGTGAAAATTCTCCTTCAAAAGAATTATTTTTTTTCAAAGAGATGTGGTCAAATCCAAGTTCTTCAACCATTTTAATAAATTGCTGAGGATCTGCTGAAACCTTTACTCTGGAATAAACTTCCTGGGTTGGGTTAGCAGGGGAAATGTTTTTAATATTGTTCTGAGCGGACAATGGTTTGCTGAAAGCAAACAACATGGGAATAAGGAATAGAAAAACACTGCCGCGTTTTAATGAATTAGGTTTAGAAAAAGTATGGTAATAAAATACCATCAAAGAGTTGAATTTTTTCATGTGATTGGATTAGGTGTTTTTATAAAAAATAAGTTGCGCGTAAAATTATATTTAATACTTCAGATTATCAATTTTTATTTTTATACATATAGTTGATAATCATAGTTGATATTAATCAAATAATAATTATTTCGCTTCATTCCATATTTTTTGAAAAAAGATTTGACTTTTCGATTATTTTAATATAAATTTGTATCGTAAACCCTATTAAAACCCTTTTTGTAATTTTTTAGAAACATAATTTAATGACTCAGACACCCTTTATTTACGGGCTTTTTAGCAGATTGATGTAATCCTTTTTTATATGCTTTAAGTATTTAAAAAATTAGTACAGTTAATTTCTCTCTCCTTGTCATTTTATTCTGTTTTGGAAATTTCAAAGAAATTTTGAATTAGAAACATAAATGCACCCTAAAATGAAACAGCAATTACAAGCCCCGTTCTATTTTCTTGTCCTTTTAATTTGGATGGGAAATGCAAAAGCACAAACCAGTTGTTCGGCAGGTCAGTCCCTTGTTAATCTTTACACAGGTTATGGCAAAAACTATACTGTAAACAATGCCACTTATGTTGGCAATCCGGAGAACAGTCTCGGAATAGCTGATGCAGTATTTGCTACTGTAAAGCATAATGCAGATGTTACCAAATTGGGACAATTAACTATTGATTTGACAGATAATGTACCTAATCTGGATACCATTTATTTTGTGGCATCAGGACAGGATAATAAAACTCTTACTTTTGATGTTAGTTTCTCTTCCAATGGAAGTAGTTTCTCTGCAGTTAATTCTTATACATTTACTACAAGTACACTTGCTACATACGCGGTGGTAGTAAATAATGCAAGCGGTGCAAGATATGTCAGGTTTACTTCAACAAGCACTACTAAGGATTTAAGAGTAGATGCTGTTTCATATAACAAAAAAACATGTAAGGACTATTGTATAAGCAGTGCAATTACTTATACTTCTGGCTATGCCACAAACTATCAGCCTGCATCTACTGCAGCAAATCCGGACAGAGCATTAAGTACACCTAACCAATCCAGTTTTGCAAAATTAGATGCTACGACAAAAGTCCTTTATTTAGATTTAGGTACTGTAGTTCCTTATGGAACTTATGTACAGTTATTTTTAGCTGCAGACGCTGCATCCACTGTTGCAGATTTTTCGGTAACAGGTTCTGCTAATGATATTACATATAGTAATGCACAAGCATTTACTACAACCACCGTACAGCCTGAATTTACTGATTTTTATTACAATGTAACACAAACGGCCGGCATAAGATATTTAAAGATTGTTACTACTACAGCAGTAAAAGGAGATATTGATGCCGTTTCGTATAGCTATCCAAATTACTGGGGAAGCAATTATATTTCCGGATATGTATTTGCAGACGCAAATACGAATACTATAAAAGATGGTGCCGAAAGCGGAGCAAGTGGAATATCTGTAAAACTAAGTAAAGATTTAAATCATAATGGCGCTTTTGATGCAGGTGATAATGTTATTCAATCTACTTATACTACGGCAGGAGGTGCTTACCAGTTTCAGGTTTCTACCTTAGATACCAATTACCTGATTTCAGTTTTAACTTCCACCTTGCCGGTAGGAAATAATTTGACAACAGGAAATGTTCAATCAACCAGTTTTTCTAATTTTAATAATACCAGCTGTGCTAAAAACTTCGGATATTATACCTGTACAGGAAATTGTCCGCCGGTTGCAACAGATGATTATGCCGTTAGCACTATAGGAACGGGAACTTACATTTATGTGTTGGCAAATGATTATGATCCGAATAATAATTTAAATACGGCAAGTTTACAGATAACCAGACAACCCAAAAAAGGAGCGGTAACCATTTCTTCAGGCTCATTAATATATACTCCTGCCGGTACGGGATATGATACCCTTACCTATAGAATTGCGGATTTGACTTCGCCTACGCCTTTATGGGATACTGCCATTGCTGTAATAGCAATCTATTCCGCCACTTCAGATCCTTGTTCAGAAGCTAGAACTTCTCATATATTTTATATACCGGCTCCTGAGCAGGATTTATATACTTGCTTTTTGAGAGCAGACTGTAAAACAGCAGAGCCAATCACAGATTCTTTCCGTACTATTATCAGTATAAAATGCCCTTATGCAGGAACTATACTGTATTATGACCAATGGGAAGACGGGTACGAAACCAACATACAAAATCCTTCACAATCTACCACATTGGTATGGGGAGATGGCAATCCGTATAATGGTGTTGCGCCGGGATACTCCAATGATATTTTACCCCCGGGTGCAAGTATAGTTACCAATAATGTATTCTTTACGCACCCAAGAAATTCATCACAATTTTATTATGATGCAAAAGATAAAATTCTATCCACTACGGATATTGCAGTGAGCAGAATCACCTGGGAAGCAAACAGCAGAAAAGAAAAACAAGCTTATTCTACAGACGTATATGATGTAAATAAATTCGGAACATCTTTCAATGTCCCGGTAGGAAATTATACAGGTGCCAACGCTGACTTCCAGTATACTGCATTATTTATTCGTGCTTCTCAGAACAACACCAGCGTTTCTGTAGATAAAAATAACGATGGTATAGTGGATACCACTGTAACACTTCAGGAAGGCGGAAGCTATTTCCAGGACGGAGGAGTTCAGGCAGGTGCTTTAGTTACCAGTACTAAACCGGTAGGATTGGACGTGTTTTTCGGCGATTCCTTATATTGTTTTAATGCTAAAGAATTAAACGTATTGCCAGCGGCATTTTACAGTAATACTTATTATACACCGGTACCTACTACAAGTGCGGCGGATACTGCGGCTATTATGTTTTATAATCCGATTGGCAGCGCCATTACTATAAACTGGACCACATCAGCAACTTCAGGATCCTTCAATATAGGTGCAAAAGGCGTTTACCGTTTACCCTTAGGTCCTAACGGATATAAATTTCAAAGTGCAGGCGGAGAGAATTTTGTAGCGAATGAATTAATAGATTCCTGGCCGTTCAACGTTACTCCGCCATATAGTGGTAACTCTGCAAAGAATGGTGGTGACTTTGACTGGTCATTCGGCTTAATACCTGAAAACAGATTAACGCCATTTAGTTCAATTGCATGGGCTCCGGGCTCATCTGATGGTTCAGCAAATGGTAGCCCGGTATGGGTAATGCCGACTGCTGCCACTACTATATATATAAAATGGGATGGAGATATTTTAAATACAGGGACTAAAACAAGTCCGTGCGGATTTAAATACGATACATCATATGCTTTGGCAAGTTTACAATATAAAAAATTATTAGATGCCGATAAAGATCAAAGCGGGTTGTCGGTTTATACTTGCAACGGCGTTAAAATAGCAACGGCATACGGGGAAGATCCTTCATTATGTACTATCGGGTTTCCGTATTTGGATGCAGGTACAGCCATGCAACCTTTTTGCTTCGATAAGATGTTAATGATTAATGATGATTATGCCGTTACAATGACTAATTCTCCCGTAACTGTTAACGTGTTAGGAAATGATACTACTTTCCTGGCAAATATTGACAGAAGCACACTTTCAGTGTACGGTTATCCAACACATGGTACAGCTTCCGTAAATGCGGATGGTACCATTCTTTATACTCCGTCAGCGGGATATATCGGATATGATACCATTTCTTACAGGGTATGTTCAACTCCGGGCACGCCTTCAAATGTAGTTTGTGATGAAGCTATTGTAGTAATCAATGTTGCATCTTGCCCTGCACCATCCGGAAAAAATATTATTTCAGGTACCGTATTTACGGATGTAAGTAAAGACGGCACTAAAAATAACGGAGAAAGTGGTTTTACGCCGGCAAAAGTATATTTATATGTTGATGGCAATTGCAACTCTACCATTGATGCAAATGAATTAACAGATTCAGTGAATGTAGATGCTTCGGGTACTTACCAGTTTGTAGAATATCCTGAAAAAATTGTAAGGGATGATTTTGATGCTACAGCTACAACATCTTCTTGTGCCGGTGGTTCAGATGGTAATACAGGTTGGGCTACCAACTGGGTAGACTCTTTAGATGCATCTTCCAGAGGATTTTGTTTTACACCTGCTGCAACTGTTGCAAATACAGATGTAGAATTGATAAAAGATGCCGGATTTTCTTTCGCATTAAGACTTAAAGATAAAAATAAGTCTGCGAGAAGAAGCATCAATCTTAGCGGTGCAACCGGAGCTTATTTAAGTTTTTCATACAGAAGAAAGAGTACAACCTTTATCGCAACGGATACCATCAGAGTAATGGCATCTACTAATGGAACAACCTGGACTCAATTGTATAATATTTACGGGAATGGCGCAGTAGATGCCGGTTATACCACAGTGTATAACCTGAACCTGCTTCCTTACGCATCCGCTACAACCTATATAAGATTTTCAACAACGAATAGTATGACAGATGCGGATAGTGTATATATCGACAACATAAACGTAACGTATCTGAAATATACACAGTGCTATATGACAAAGATAGCTTCGTCGTCTGTTCCTGCTAATTCTTATTTGACGACAGCAAGTCAGTATGCATTCTCAATAGCAGCTCCGACAACGTGCAACAACAATAATGATTTCGGGATTGCAAAAAATTCAGTAACAATCAGCGGTACATTATACAATGATGCAAATGGTGCGTCTGATGGATCAGTAAATGGTACAGCAATGGGTAATCCGGATGGTGCTACGATATATGCATATTTAATTGATGCAAATGGAAAAGTGGCATTTAAGGTTACTGTAAACGCAGACGGAACCTACTCATTCCCGCTGGCAGATATTAATACTACGTATTCAATAGTCTTGACCACTACAAATGTTGCTGTGGGTGCTAACACTCCTTCTACTGTTCTGCCACGTGGATGGGGTAATACAGGTGAGACATACGGTAGTAATAATGGAGCCGGTAGCGGAGTAGAAGGTGGATCTGCGAATTCAGCTATAACTGTAACAACAGGAACCTCCAATGTTGCAGGCTTAAATTTCGCCTTCCAAAGACCAAATGCCGGGGCTGACAGACAAAGCTGTCATTTTAACGGAACTAACACGGTAACGCTTACCGCAACAACAACACCAGGTAAATGGACACCAAGATATGATAACCCGGGAACGGCAACAATAGCGAATGATGCTGCAGCATCCACAACAGTATCAAATTTCAGTGATGGCGGTGATTATTATTTTATCTGGACAAATAATGAGGCTAGCGATACAGCAAAAGTAGTTATTACAAAACCGGATGCAGGAGTAGATTCTTCAAAATGCGGAGGTGCTCTTGGTCTTCTGAACGGAAATTATACCAGCGGAACATGGAGTGCTCTTCCCGGAAATCCGGCTGGTGCTTCTTTAAGCGGAACTACGAATGGAAATGCAACTGTAAACTTTACAAATTCAGCGACAGGTAATTATTTTTACAGCTATAATGTTAATGGATGTCCGGATACTGTAAAATTAGGTGTAACGCCAAGACCTACAGCCGGCAGTGCCAATGGTACTTTATTTAATTGTATAAATGCAGGTGGATATTTAGGCCAACTTGCTGCAACAAATCCTTCACCAAATACAGGAGTTTGGTATGTTGAATCAGGACCGGGAACTATTGCTTCTCCAACCAACTATAATGCGCAAATTAGTTCCTTGTCTTCAACAGGAGCAACTACATCAGCAAAATGGGTGGTAACAAATTCTTATGGTTGTACGGATACAACAGCTGTAACTTTTACACCACATACATTGGATACATCTTTAATTACAAAATATGGCAATGAATTTTGCTTAACATGTCCGGTTGTAAACGGAAGTACAATGAGCTATTACGATTTGAATGGTAAGCTACTGGCTTCTGTTACAGATAGTAATGATGCAGTGTCAATTGGTCAAACTACTTTCTGCGGACAATTACCATATAATGTATCCGGTAATCCTGCAGTAAATGATGTACGTACAGTTCCAACATACATACAGGGGGTGGGAAATGTACCACAACCTATTTTGCCAAGAGCGTTTAATATTCATACTACGAATAATGCTCCGATGACAGTAAATCTGTATTTCACAGACGAAGAATTAGCCGCATTAACAGGTGCTACATTGGATAATGGTGGATATTTCCGTTTCTCGGATGTTAGTCAGTTGCGACTGGTATCGTATCCAAACCAAAGTGATACATTTGTCCCTGCTGCTACACCAAACGGTACAGTTTATCATCCAACGTTCCAGAGAGTAGGCAACTACTGGCAGGCCTCAGTTAATCTTAACCGTTCAGGAACCATGTATATCTATCCGACTTATTTTATGGATGATGCATTGCCTGTGGAGCTGATTGACCTTAAAGCAATTCCTAAAGAAACTTATATAAAAGTGGACTGGGCAACGGCATCTGAATTAAACAGTTTAAAGTTTGATGTGGAGCGAAGTGAAGACAATAAGACATTTAGTAAGATAGGTGAGGTTGCAGGAGCCGGTAATTATCAGGGTATTAGAAAATATACTTTCGATGATAAAAATGTAACGCCGGATGTAATCTACTATTATAGATTGAAACAAGTGGATATTGGTGGTAAGTCAACCAATACAAGAGTAGTGGCGGCTAGTATCACTGATAATAATAAACTTAAAATAAGTGAATTTATGCCAAATCCTGCGATCAACACATCAGTCTTAAAAATTAACAGTCCAATACAAATGGACATGGATGTTAAGATATACTCTATTGAGGGGACACTGGTTAAAGAAGAATTTTACCCGATAAACAAAGGTGAGTCAGAAATAAACATAGACGTTAACACTTTTGCCAAAGGATTATATTTAGTTCAGTTAAATTATAACGATAATATTGAAGTAAGAAAATTGATGAAACTTCAATAATTAACACAAGGAAACGAGTTGCATGATAATAATAAAGAAGAAATAAAAATCAGGTTGTGGATCCTTTACAATTTTTCACAATTCTCATAGCAGTTTTTTTATATCTTTATTGTCATGCAATTCGTATTTCCCTGGTTCTTATTCGCACTCCTTGCACTCGCAATTCCAATTATTATCCATCTTTTTTATTTCAGGAAATTTAAGAAAGTATATTTCTCGGATATCCGTTTTCTCAAACAGGTACAGGAAGAAAAATCTACAATAGAAAAATTAAAAAAACGCCTGATTTTAGCTTCCCGGTTATTTGCCTTGTTTTTTCTGATTTTAGCATTTGTACAACCATTTATCGGCGACAATAAAAACAAACTCAATCAGGGAACATCAGCTGTTTGTGTCTATATCGACAATTCCTATTCTATGGGATTGAAAAGAGGTGGAGAAGCAGCGTTGTCGATAGCCAAAACAAAAGCTAAAGAAATCGCCAACGCATTCAATACCGGAGATAAATTTTCCCTGCTTACTAACGATTTGGAAGGAACGCACCAGCGCTGGATGCAAAAACAGGATTTTTTAGATGCTGTGGGTAAGGTAGAGTTATCACCGGAAATAAGAACAGTCAGGGATATTTCAAAAAAAGAAGCCACGCTTTTTCAAACCCTGGGCGCAAAAAATAAACTCGGGTTCTTTATTTCTGATTTCCAGAAAAATATGGTGTCAAAAAGCGATGACACTTTTTACACTCAACATTTTTTACCTATACAAGGCACTCCTGAAAAGAATCTGTTTGTAGATTCCTGTTGGTTTGAACAGCCGGTGTTTACTGTTAATTCAACGAATAAATTGATTGTGCGGCTGAAAAACGCAGGCAGCACACAAGCGGATAAAATTCGCGTGTCGGTAAAAATAAATGATGCCGTAAAGGCGATTGATGATATTACTATTCCGTCAGAAAGTAGTTTAATCGATTCATTTAATTTTTCCGTTACACAGGCGGGGTGGCAGCGCGGCGAAATTTCTTTCAACGATTATCCCATCACGTTCGATGATAAATTCTTCTTTGCATTTAATGTAGATGCGCAGGAAAAGGTATTGTCGATAGAAGATGCGGAAACACCGAATAATATCACATCTATATTTACCAATGACGCACATTTTATTTTTGATAAAATCAATAAAGGGCAAATCGACTATTCTGCTTTCAAAAATTATTCACTGATCATTTTGAATCAGTTATCAGACATCAGCTCCGGGTTATCATCTTCACTGAAAGAATATATGGACAACGGGGGAAATATTTATATTATTCCGGCAACCAATGCAAGCATTGCTTCTTACAATTCGTTTTTAGCAAATAATAATGCGGGAACTTACGGCGAAATAAAAGTAAAATCAGGTGAAGTGACAAAAATAAACCTGAACGAAGATGTATTTAAAGGGGTATTTAATCAGTTGCCAAAAAATGTTGAAACGCCTAAGATTTCAAAACTCTACCCGATTTTATCCAACAGTGGTAATAATGAGCGGGAAATTTTAGCTACGAATACCGGTTCATCAATGGTTTCTAAATTTGATGCCGGCAAAGGATTTATCTATTTGCAGGCTGTGCCCTTGAATATCGCTTTTTCGGACTTACAGGCAAAAGCCATTTTTGCACCTATGGTCTACAATTGTGCCGTTTACAAAAAGAATAACCAGCCATTATACTATACTATCGGAAAAGATAATTTGCTCGAATTGAAAAATGAAAGTTCAAATGGAGAAAGTGTCTATAAATTATCCAATGGAAAAAATGAATTTATTCCGGAAAACCGTTCGGTAGGCAATACCGTTTTGTTACGTGTAAACACTATCTTGCCGTCTGACGGGCATTATGCCATCTCTGCGAATAATAAGAATTTAGGGGTTGCTGCCTTTAATTTTGACAGGACAGAATCCAATTTAAAATTTACTGAAAAAAGCGAATTGAAGAATATATTCAATCAAAAAAATCAATTGGTATTGGATAATACAAGTGCAAATTTAGCCGCTGAAGTAAAACAAATAAAAGATGGCATTTTATTATGGAAACTTTGCGTAATTTTGTCACTGTTGTTTTTGCTGACTGAAGTATTACTGATAAGATTTTGGAAATGACCAACTACCTGATAAAGAACATCACTGTATTAGACGCTGATTCCGAACACAACGGAAAAAAAGCAGATGTCTTAATTGAATCGGGAAAAATCAAGCGAATAGATAAAAGTATAGAAAATGCCAGCGCAGAAACGCTGGATTTTTCAGGAGCCTACTTAACCCCGGGTTTTTGCGATTTATACGTTAATATAAGCGATCCCGGCTTTGAATACCGGGAAGATATTATATCTGTAGCAAATGCGGCACTTGCAGGAGGCTTTACCACTATTTGTGCCATAGCAAATAATCATCCTATCACCCAGACAAAAGGACAGGTAGAATACATCATTCATAATTCAAAAAATACTCCGGTCAACATACTGCCCATCGGTGCCGTTACAGAAAACTTTGATGGCAAAACACCAACAGAAATGCTGGATATGTATCATGCCGGTGCGGTTGCATTTTCAGATGTTCCTCATAGCATAAAGGACAGCGGTGTACTATTACGTGCATTGCAATACGTACAGCCTTTCGATGGTTTGATTATCACTTTACCATTCGACAAAACATTGATTGGAGATGGACAGGTAAACGAAAGTGAAGTTTCCGTTCGCATGGGTATGAAAGGCATCACAAATTTATCAGAATATTCCATTGTGCAACGCGACATAGAATTATTGAAGTATACAGGCGGTAAATTGCATTTTGTCGGAATTTCTGCAAAAGAAAGCATTGACCTGATACGACAGGCGAAAAAAGATAAACTGAATGTGACGTGTTCTATTTTTGTACATCATCTGATTAGTGAGGAGAACGATGTAAAAAATTTTGATTCCAACTATAAAGTATTTCCCCCTCTCAGAACGCAGGCTGACCAATCTGCATTGATGGAAGGCATAAAAGACGGAACGGTAGATTGCATTTCCACACAACACACACCACTAAATATAGACGAAAAGAATGTAGAGTTTGAAATCGCCGACTTTGGAATCATTGGTCTGGAAACAGCTTTTGGATTGTTAAACAAAAAACTGGAAACAATAATTTCTAAAGAAAGATTGATGGAATTGCTTTCTGTCAATCCTAAAAAAATTATTCAGCAAGAAAATGACAAACTGGATTTTGTGATATTAAATTTTGACGAAGAGTGGGCATTGACCGAAAAAAACATAAAATCTAAATCCAGAAATACACCCTATATCAATCAACCTTTAAAAGGAAAAGTGAAAGCTGTTTTTTCTAAAGGAGAATTAATAATTATAAACAACTAATGAGCGAAGAAGTACAACCGGAAAATAATACACGAGGCGTCCTGAGTGGTGTAATGATTGTTTTGTTTTCTTCTTTATTGTCGACTGCTTTTTTCGCCGGTTTTTTCACTTTGGCATATATAAAACATATGCCCTACGGAAGAATGCAGGCAATGTTGCTGCAAGTCACGTCTATATTATTTACCGTAGTGCTCACCCAGTATTTATCCAGAAAAATACAGGGAGACAGGCTGAAATTCATGCAGGGGTTTTTGGGCGGCTGGCTGGCAAGTTTAGTGTTGGCAATTTTTATAAACTCATTTTACACCATCTTTGCTAAGATTACAGGGAAAGAATTATTGCCTAAGGGCGCCTTTGCTATGGTGTTAATGTTGTATAGTGCTATCGGAATTTTTGTTTCACTTATTTTTGCATTCATTCTTAAAAAAGAATAAAAAATTCATTTGGTTTGGTAACACAAATGAATAACTCTATTTTTGTATTAGATTAAATATTAATCATTCAACATTGAACATTTCAGTCGTCATACCTTTATTAAACGAAGAAGAATCGCTTCCGGAATTATTTTCATGGATTGAGAAAGTAATGACAGCCAATAATTTTTCTTACGAAGTGATTGCTGTGGATGATGGCAGCCGGGATAATTCCTGGAAGGTGATTAAAGAATATTCACAGAAAAACCAGCATATAAAAGGCATACAGTTCCAGCGCAATTACGGAAAATCTGCCGCATTGCAGGTTGGGTTTGAAGCATCCAAAGGAGATGTGGTCATTACGATGGATGCTGATTTGCAGGATTCACCGGACGAAATCCCTGATTTATATAAGATGATTACCGTCGACGGGTACCATTTGGTTTCAGGCTGGAAGAAAAAACGTTACGATCCGGTAACAAAAACAGTACCTACAAAATTATTTAATGCAGCAACGAGATATGTTTCAGGCATCAATAACCTGCACGATTTTAATTGCGGCTTGAAAGCCTACCAGAGTAAAGTGGTGAAGAGCATAGAAGTATACGGGGAAATGCACCGTTACATCCCGGTGATTGCAAAATGGGCCGGTTTCGATAAGATTGCGGAAAAACCCGTGCAGCATCAGGAACGGAAATATGGAACGACAAAATTCGGTGTGGAGCGCTTTGTTAACGGTTTCCTGGATTTGATGAGCATTACGTTTGTGGGTCGTTATGGAAAAAGACCCATGCATATATTCGGAACTTTAGGGGTGCTTTCCTTTTTCTTCGGTATTTTAATTTTGATATACCTTACCATCACCAAAACTTTTTTTGGTATTGTAGGCATGACAAACAGACCCATTTTCTATTTGGGTATCTTAACGATTATTGTAGGAACACAATTATTCGTTGCAGGATTTTTAGGAGAATTGATAGCACGCAATGGTGCAGACAGAAACCAATATTCTATTGGTGAAAAAATCAACCTGTAAATTATTTTCCTAAACTGCATTCCATATAAATTGGAAAATGGTCGGAGATCTTATTGTTTACCACCTGGAATTTATGAATATTAAAAGTGGGTGTGGTAAGCATGTAATCAATGCGCAAGAAGGGAATTTTTCCGTTATAAGTATGTCCTATGCCAAAGCTGTAATTTATAAAGGCATCCTTCATGTTTTTTGAAACGGTATTTGTTACATAAGAATTAGGTAAATCGTTAAAGTCACCGCACAAAATAACTGGTTTAGTTTGTGCATTTAAAAATCTTTTTAATTCATCCGCCTGCTGTGCCCTACGCTGGAATGCTTTTTTTAATTTGATGATAATGCTCTTGGCGCCGTGTTCATCCAGGTTTTGTGTGGCACGGAATTCTTCTATTGTTTCATAATCCTGTGTGCCAAAATAGATAGATTGCAAATGTACATTTACAAAACGGATTACGGTATCGGCAATTGCAATGTCTGCGTATAAACCTTTAAACGGTTTTTTCCCATAACCCGTTTTAAACGGCTGTTTCATGATATGACCCTGCTCTTTAATCGGAAACTTTGAAAATAAGGCGATACCCCATTCATCAGTATTGCGCAGCACTAATTCTCTTGTAAAGTAATAATAGGTATACCCTAATTTTTGCAGCTGTTTTACGGTGCTGAATTCTTTGGTGGTATCATTATAAAATTCCTGGAAAGAAATTACATCCGGATTTTTTTCTTTTATGGTCTGGAATATTTTCTCTTTGGAATTAACATTCTCACTCCAGTTATATAAATCAAAATCACGAACATTATACGACATGACCTTTATTATTTTTCCCGGATGTTCGATTGTAGGTTTTAAAATATTGGTTGCCCCCAGTTTTAATAATTGCGGCAAACAGGCAGCAATTGCCAATAACGACACTACGGCAAAATGACGTTTGCGGAGAATCCAGATAAATACAAATATCAAATTTACCACCACAAAAAAGGGAAGTATCATCCCTGCAAAAGGCAGGAACCATATTTTTTCGGGGCTTATATAAGAAGCAGATAAACTAATCAGTAGTAATGCTACAAATACAATATTTGCAGTGCGTGATGTAAATGATAGTAGCCATTTTAGATATTTCATCATCCGGTAAAAAAATTAGTGCTTAATCTTCCTGACTTATTTTAAATAAAAAATCTTTTTCTTCTTTAGATAAACTGTCATAGCTGGAGCGGTTAATTTTATCCAGTATAGCATCTAATTTCTCCTGTTTGCTGATAGCCTCGGTTTGTTGTGCAGTGTTATTTTTAGTTTGCTTGCTTGAAGTATAGGCATATTCTCTTTTGTATTCTACTTTTAGTTTACTTTTCTTTTTAAATAAATCAGGAATGAAATCCGTTACAGCATAAAATGCACGCGACAGGTCCGTTCCGTTTTGTAAAAGTTTGATAAAAATAAAACCAAAGAATGCACCTCCCAAATGTGCAATATGCCCGCCGGCATTGCCGTTTTGAATATTGATGATATCTAAAATAACATAAGCCAGGGCAATCCATTTAATTTTTATATTGCCGAATATGGCAAAGCGTAATTCATAATCAGGTGAAATGGTAGCGGCTGCTAAAACAATTGCCATTACTCCGGCAGAAGCACCTAAATTAAAGGATGTAGCAACATCATTGCTGAATAATGGGAAAATATTATACGCTGATACATAAAGCATTCCGCCAAAGAATCCGCCGAAAACATAGATGGGGAGGATTTTAGGTTTGCCTATCATATCCTGTACAATCTGACCAAACCAATATAACCCAAGCATATTAAACAGGATATGCCAGAATCCTTTATGCAGGAACATGTAGGTGAAAATTCCCCAGGGGTGCCGCAGTAAATTGTGCGGCGATGCATATAAAGATAAAAAACCAACGACATCAAATGGAACTGTCTTGGAAAAAAGAATAAATGGAAGACTGATTAAATTGACAACCACAAAGACTGCGATATTAATCAGAATTAATTTGATTAAATCAGAGCCGTAGCGGTATTGCCATTTTATATCTTGCCAAATATTCATTCTCAGTAAAACGTTTTTTTGTTCGTCTTGTTCCAATATAAAACTAATAAAAATCCAAATATTGCGCCACCGATATGTGCGTAATGCGCTACATTGTCCAATCCAACTTGCGCAAAGGCAATATCATAAGCGATAATTACCAACGGGATTAAATATTTTGCTTTAATGGGAACCGGAATAAATAAAAAGATTAAAGGGGTGTTTGGAAATAAATATCCAAATGCTGCCAGCAATCCGTAAATAGCACCGCTTGCGCCTACTAAGCTCTGGTAATAGATTTCCGAAAGGCTTTTGATACTTTCCTGGCTTAAATTTAAATGTGCAATCGCATCATTATTAAGAATGACAGAGCCTGTATGGTAATATACGATACCTGCGCTGATGGCTAAATGAAAAAAGATGGCTCCCAATCCTGAAAATAAATATAAAAAAGCAAATCGTTTACTTCCTAATACTCTTTCATGTTCCAGGATAGCACCAAAATTATACAACGCATACATATTGAAAAGTATGTGCATTAAGCCGCCATGTGTAAACATATGCGTAATTATTTGCCATGGCTTAAAATCCGGGCTGCTTGGATAATGCATAGCAAATAAGTCGGTAAGGCTTGGATATATGAAACAGGCTATGAAAACAAATATATTCATCAGCAGTAAATTCTTTACCACCGGTGTCACATCCATCAATCCGCCAAATCTTCTAAGTTGATTCATCTTTCTGTTTTCTAATTTCCAAATTTACGTTCAATTTCATCAAAACTATATTGCGTAAACGTAGCCAATCCCGCTGGATTAATACTTGGTTGTTCGCAGGCAAATAACTCATCAATCAATTGCTGCATGGAGTTTTTATCCATCGTAGTACCTGATTTTATCGCCGTTTGATAAGCAAATGTTTTTGCTACATTCTTACGTTTGTCAAAATCATCCGTTTTATTGCTTGTTTTAAAGTCTTCTAACAATTTTTCTATCAATAGAGTTTCATTTTCATCCCGTAAATCACTTGGCATGCCGTGCACTACAAAAGTGGTGCCGCCAAAGAACTGTATATCAAAGCCCAAAGCCTTCAATTCCGGGATGATTTCTTTGAGTAATTCCGAATCGCTGTTGTTTAATTCCAGTGTTTTCGGGAATAAGGTTTGCTGTGTAGACGCGGGCTGGTTGGATAAATTTCTCAGGTATTTCTCAAATAAAATACGCTGATGTGCCTTGTGCTGGTCTACCAAAATAAAACCGCTCCTGATTTGTGTCAGGATATAGCGTTCGTGCAGCTGAATCGGCTCAAAACGCTCATTCTTAAACGGATTGTTGGAGATTTCGTTCTCATTTTCCAGTGCGTGCAGCTGATCCATTTTACTGCGAATCGTTACTGTTCGTTCTTCCGTTTCTTCGTCTATTTCATATAATTTTTTCCACTCATCAAAATTCCCGTTGTTGTCATTCGTTAAATTTCTTTGTTGTGTCACCGGAATATCTTTATCAAACGGCGAATGGTAGGAACCTCTCGTATTGCTGTCTGTATTCAATTTGGATTGAACAACTTTAAAAGGTTGTTCATTGTAAACACGCTCATCGATAAGCTGGTTAAAATTAGATTCGTGTTCAAAATCAATCGTCGGCATTACGCTGTATTGCGACAAACCATGTTTGGCTGCGGCATTCAGCAGTAAATAGATGGATTTCTCATCTTCAAATTTTATTTCCTGTTTGGTAGGATGTACATTGATATCAATAGCACCCGGTTCAATATCAATAAACAGGCAATAAAACGGAAAATTTTTATCTGTAATCAATCCTTCATACGCTTTGGTAATGGCGTAATTCAGGAAGTTGTTTTTTATAAAACGGTTGTTAACGAAAAAGAATTGCTCCCCCCGTGTTTTCTTGCTCACCTCCGGTTTGCCGATAAAACCACGGACACTTACATAGTCAGTGATTTCCTCAATAGGAACTAATTTTTCATTATAGTTTTTCCCGAAAATATTTACAATTCGCTGGCGGATATTTGCCGCTTTTAAATGATACACTTCAATGCCGTTGTGATGCAGGGAAAAGAAGATGCCGGGATTTGCCAATGCTACATGCACAAATTCATCCAGGATATGTTTCGTTTCAATCTGGTTGGATTTCAAAAAATTGCGACGCGCAGGAACATTATAGAATAGATTTTTTACAGAAATAGAAGTGCCGGAATTGGTGGCAGTCGGTTCCTGCAAAATTACTTTAGAACCTTCTACAATCAATATTGTCCCAAGCTCTTTGTCATATATTTTGGTTTTCATTTCCACCTGCGCCACCGCAGCAATACTTGCCATCGCTTCACCACGGAAACCAAAGGTATATAAGGAAAATAAATCTTCAATTTTTTTGATTTTGGAGGTGGCATGCCGCTCGAAACACATACGGGCATCCGTTTCACTCATACCGCATCCGTCATCTACTACCTGTATCAAAGCACGGCCTGCATCCTTAATAATCAACTGAATATTTTTTGCACCGGAATCCACACTGTTTTCCAGCAATTCTTTTACTACAGAAGCAGGGCGTTGTATAACTTCACCTGCTGCAATCTGATTGGCAATAGCATCCGGTAAAAGTTTTATGATATCAGACATAATTGGACGCAAATTACAAAATTGTGTGCGTTCTGCCGTGTTAAATGCTGTTATTTTGGTGCATTAAATTATTATCAAAAATAGTGTTTCCACCTGCGTGTACATTTTAGTTCTTAATAAACAGCAGATTTTGCTATGTTTGAGCAATTTTAGGACTGATTTTTGAAGATAATAGTTGAATTACAGCATTGGACAATTTATAGAATGGAACGAGATAAGGTAAATATGATTAATTGGGTTAAAGATATTCTGCAATTCCATAATTCAACGATTCTGCAATTAATTACTGCCTGCTGTTTGCTGTTTACTAATTATTCAAAAGCGACGGAACCACCCTACCTCAAAGATACCTCCAACATTTGGGTAGATTCCATACTGAAAAATATGACTTTGGATGAAAAAATAGGCCAGTTATTTATGGTGGCAGCCTATTCCAATAAAGATGAAACCAGTTATCAAACTATCGATAAATATATTAAGGATTATAAAGTAGGCGGACTTATTTTTTTTCAGGGAACACCGCAAAAACAGGCAGAATTGACCAATCGTTACCAGGCAGAAAGTAAAACACCTTTGTGGATTGGATTTGATGGTGAATGGGGATTGGGAATGCGTCTGGATAACACCATTTCTTATCCACGGCAATTGACTTTAGGTGCAATAGATAATACGAATCTGATTTATGAGATGGGAAAAGAGATTGCACGCCAAATGCACCGCATCGGTATTCATATCAACTTCGCCCCGGATATAGATGTCAATAGTAATCCCAATAATCCTGTTATAAACGACCGTTCTTTTGGCGATAATAAATTTGGCGTCGTTCACCGGGGATTGATGTATATGCTGGGTTTGCAGGATAATAAAATCCTGCCAAGCGGTAAACATTTTCCCGGACATGGAGATACCGATGTGGATTCGCATAAAGATTTACCGGTCGTAAAACATTCTATGGAACGGCTGGAATCAGTGGAGTTATATCCGTTCAAACAGTTTATCCGTTACGGAGTGGGCAGTATGATGGTCTCTCATTTAAATGTGTTGTCTCTAGATGGAGCGCCCAATTTTCCGGCAACCTTGTCTCCAAAAATAGTACAGCAAAAGCTTATAGATTCCATGGGTTACAAAGGCCTTATTTTTACGGATGCGATGAACATGAAAGGCATCACAAAATATTATCCTTCAGGTGTGGCAGAAGTAATGGCAATTTTAGCGGGTAATGATGTTATGTTATTTCCCGATGATGTAGACGCAGCCCTCGCAGGCGTTCGTTGTGCGGTGTTACAAGATTCTATTATTCCCGAGGAATTAATCAATCAGAGAGTACGTAAGATTCTGGCTGCAAAATATTGGTTGGGATTGAATAAGTATCAACCCGTAAAACTGGAAGGGATAGATGCAGACATTAACAGCGATTCTGCAAAATTCCTGAAATTTAGACTGATGGAGAATGCCATTACGGTGGCAAAAGATTCAGCATTTATTATCCCGGTTTTAAATCTGCAAAAACACATTGCGCATGTTGCCATTGGAAGCAGCAAACCCACGGAATTTTCTACAACCCTTGATAAATATACACAAGTAGAGCATTTCTTTTTACCAAAGGATACCGATGTTAAAATATTCAATGAGGTATTGCTTAAACTAAAAGATTTTCATTTGGTAATTATCGACATTCAGGATATGAGCCGGTTTGCTGCAAAAAATTTCGGGCTCACAGAAAAATCCCTTTCTTTCTTACAACAAGTCAACAGGCAAAACCAAACGATACTGGCGGTGATGGGTTCACCGTACAGCCTGAAATATTTCCAGGAATTTAATACGGTAATTGTAGGATATAATGAGGAAGAGGAAGCGGAATCCATTACGGCACAAATCATTTTTGGTGCGCGTGGTGCGGAAGGTACCTTACCTGTAACGGTGGGCAAGTTTCAATACGGCAACGGGGTGTGTACCAACTCGAATATGCGTTTAAAATATGGCAGTCCGCTGGAAGTGAATATGAACCTGAAAACGCTCCAAAAAGCAGATAAGATTATTTACAAAGCAATTGAAGACAGGGTTTTTCCCGGTGCGCAATTACTGGTGGTGAAAGACGGCAATGTGGTGTATGATAAAGCGTATGGATTCCATACGTATGACAATACACTTGCTACAAAGACAACAGATTTATTTGATATCGCTTCTGTAACAAAAGTAACGGCAACTCTTCCGATGATTATGAAAATGCAGGAACAGGGTAAAATAGATGTCAATAAAAAACTGGGCGATTATTATACGTATCCTGCAGGCAGCAATAAAAAGGATATTGTCATTAAAGAAATGCTTTGCCATCAGGCAGGATTGCCGGCATGGATTCCTTTTTATAAGAATACCTTGGATTCAACAGGAGGACCCGACAGTTTGTGGTATTCCAAAGTTCAGGATTCTGTTTTTTCTGTAAAGATTCTGGATAGTTTATTCTTAAGAAAATCGTTTCAGGATTCTGTGTGGAGCATGATTTATAATTGCGGTTTATCGCCGGTGAAAGAGTATAAATACAGTGATTTAGGATATTATTTGTTGAAGCAGATTATTGAAAAAACCTATAAAGATTCTCTGCAGAATATTACACAAAAATATTTATATGCCCCGCTCGGTATGAATAATACGCAATGGAATCCAAGATGGAATGGCTATGATTTGAATAAAATTATGCCGACCGAAATTGAAAAGAATTTTCGTCAATCTTTATTATTGGGAACGGTACATGATCAGGGCGCAGCCTTGTTGGGCGGTGTGGGCGGACATGCAGGAATTTTTACGAATGCAAATGATTTAGCGAAATATTTTCAGTTATTGCTGAACGGCGGAACTTACGGCGGGTACAAATATTACGAAGCATCCACCATTAAAAATTTCACCACGAAACAATATCCTGGCAATCGAAGAGCCATTGGGTTTGATAAGCCAACACCTGCAGGACAAGACGGACCGACCTGTGATGCAGCTTCACCCGAATCGTTCGGACATACAGGTTTTACAGGCACTATAGCCTGGGCAGATCCGAAAAACAATCTGATATTTATTTTCTTATGCAACAGGGTTTATCCGTCAGCAGAGGTAAATACATTAGCGAAACAAAACATCCGTCCTAAAATACAGCAGGTGATTTATGATGCGATTGGGAAATAGTACTGAGTAGTTCGTACTTAGTATTGAGATGGAATGTCTTTGTGTTCGTTGCGTGAAAAAATCACACCTCGTAGTTAAAATTTACCTCACAGCCTTCTGAGCAATTCGTGCAGATATCGATTTCTTTTCTGCCTTTTACTAATTTCACGCGGAAATCTTTATACAAGTCATTATTCCAGATTTGTGAAAAAGAATGCGTTTGCAGATCACCTAACTGGTATTGCGCATCTTTGTCAAAACAGCAGGGAACCACCTTTCCATCCCAGGTAATCACGCAGCTATGCCACAATTTCCAGCAAGAGTTTTCCAGCGTATTTTTGATCGAATATGTACCGTCACTGTTTTTTCTGTAGCGCGAATATTGTTCGTTCTCCGGAATCAATTCGTTGCCGTTTTTGTAATCATATACCTGTGCAGTTTTTAAAATCACTTCATCCACTCCGATTTCTTTTGCCAATGATTTTAATTCATCAATCTGGTGTTCGTTGGGTTTTACCACTAAAAACTGGAAAATAATATACGGTGTTTTCGACTGCATTTCTTTTTTCCATTTCACGATATTCTTTGCGCCTTCAATCACTTTGTCTAATTGTCCGCCGACACGATAGCTTTGATACGTTTCCTGTGTGGTGCCATCAATTGAAATGATTAACCTGTCTAAGCCGCTTTCAATGGTTTTCTTCGACATAGCATCTGTCAAATAATGCGCATTCGTGGAAGTAGCCGTATAGATTTTCTTCTGATGCGCATATTGCACCATCTCTAAAAAGTTTTTGTGCAGATAAGGTTCACCCTGAAAATAAAAGGTGAGATAAATTAGTTTATCAGATATCTCATCTATGGTTTTTTGAAAAAAATCTTTCTCCAGCATACCTATCGGACGTGTAAAAGAACGTAATCCGCTCGGACATTCCGGGCAACGCAAATTGCAGGAAGTCGTAGGTTCAAATGAAATGGAAAAAGGCATACCCAATTGAATTGGTTTTTTCAGGTATTTAGTAAGATAAAATGAAAGATAAATCAATCCCATATTCCACACCCTTCGAACCGTAAGTTTAGATAGAAAATTGAGTGTATTTTGTGTGGATGCGTTCACCTGCCAAAGATACAAAGACATTTAAGGTTTATTCAAACAAAAAAGTGACAGAAACATCTGTCGCTTTATATCAACTATTTAATATATCTATTTCTTTTGAATAGGCACCACTTCTGTCTTCGGGATATGTTTTTTGAAATATCGTATTACAAAAAATAACATCACCACAATTACTACACATACAATTCCTGCAATTACAAACGGAATCAGCACACTGAAAATACTGCCAATAATTGCTAAAATATGTTCTACTGTTGCCACAATCGGATTCGCAACGCCTGCTGTTGTCGCAGTAGAAGTGGCGCGCGTTAATGCAGTTCCTGCTTGTATAATGCCCGCGCTTCCGCCACCCACAATAATTCCCAGTCCCCATTTCAGCATCGGGTCCAGATCCGGTAAAATCGCCGAAGCCGTTAAAAGCGTCCCGGCAATTACAGAGGCAGGTGTGGTAATGGTATCTAAGATATTATCTATAAAAGGTATATAATAACCCGCAATCTCGAAAATGGTCGCTGCGGCAAAGCAAATCAATGCAGCGGTACTGCCCATCCATTGAAAACCAGCTCCTAAATGTAAAATACCCATCTTTGTCGCAATGCTTGCCACCAGTAAAGGCACAAACACCCTGAATCCACAGCAGGCACTTAACCCTAGTCCCATCACCAGGCTTGTTAAAACCTTGTTGTCACTGATAAAATGCATTATTGTCGTATCCATAGTTAAAAATAGTATTTTTAGTAATAACATCAAATCAGAACCTGGAATTCAGAAGAAATGTTATGTATAAATTAAGAAAATGACCACTAAATCAGATAAACAGCCAGGTGTTAGTTTAATTAACTTAATTCGTGAATAAAATCTAATGGCTAAGTACTGACTACTAAGTACTAATTTTTATCTTTACAAAAAATTATACAATGGAATTAAGCGGAAAAGTATTTAAAGTAATGCCTGTTGAATCTGGCGAGGGAAAAAATGGTACCTGGAAAAAACAAATGGTGGTAATTGAAACAGATGGCGGAAAATATCCTAAAAAAGTAGCGGTGGTTTTTTGGAGCGATTTGACAAACAGCGATTCTTTTGTGGAAGGAAGAGATATTTCGGTAGAGTTTGACGTGGAAAGCCGTGAATTTAATGGAAAATGGTATACAGACGTGAAAGCATGGAGAATTAATAACAGCAATGGTAATAATTCATCTTCGTCTTCAAGCAGCAATGTTGCAAAATCAAGCCCTGCAAATAATACAACAGCACCTGCATATACAACAGCAGATGTACCGGCTGAACAAATTGATGATGACTTACCATTTTAAGTTTCATCTTAACTGTTAAATATTCGGCATAAAACAAAAGGTAGAACAAAGCGTTTTATTTTTGTCTTATGCCGAAACTTTTTTTTAACTCCACCCGTCACGCCGACCTTCCTTTACATTACGGACAAGTGCCACCCTGGCTGGCACAGCGTATGGGGTTGCTCGGCGGTGCCATCACGGAATCAATAGTTTTAGAATATGGAAAGTCTGCATTTTTAAGCAGGTTAAGCGATCCGTTTTGGTTTCAGGCATTTGGTGCAGTATTAGGTATGGATTGGCACTCATCCGGTATTACCACTTCTGTTATGGGTGCATTGAAACGCGCCTTAAACCCTAAGTTTAAAGATATCGGTATTTATATATGTGGCGGCAAGGGAAAACATTCGCGCCAGACGCCGAATGAATTGCTTGCATTAGCAGACCGTACGGGATTAAACGGAAATGAACTGGTGCATTGCAGTAAATTATCTGCAAAAGTAGACAACACTGCCATACAGGACGGATTTCAATTATATCTGCACACCTTTATTGTAAGTGATGATGGTGAATGGGCTGTTGTGCAGCAAGGTATGAATGATGCGAATGGTATGGCACGCAGGTATCACTGGCATTCCGAAAAAGTGGAATCCTTTGTAGAAAATCCGCATACTTTTATTTACGGAAAAAACCAGGGATTGATTTTGAATATGACAGATATTGAGGCAGCAAATACTAAAAGTGGCATGCTCGAAATCATAAAAGAAAATCCCATGAAGATGATACAGGAAATTCAAAAGCTGGAAATGCCTGCTCATCACGACGTAAGAGCGAAAGATGTAAACCTGAAACGATTGGGAAGTGTGCTGGCATTAGCCCATGAAAAAGAACTGCGGAATTTTGAATCCTTATTAATGCTGGAAGGGGTGGGTCCGCGCACTATACAATCATTGGCTTTGGTAAGTGAAGTGATACATGGCACACCATCGCGGTTTTCTGATCCTGCACGTTTTTCATTTGCACATGGCGGCAAAGACGGTCATCCGTTTCCTGTTCCGTTAAAAACCTATGACGAAACGATAAATATCCTGCAGCACTCCGTTGAAAAAGCAAAGATTGGAAATGCGGATAAACAGGAAGCGATTAAAAACCTGACTTTAATTGCTCAACGAATGGAAAAGGATTTTCAACCCGATGAAAATCTATTCGATAAGGTAATAGAAAGAGAACGCTCAGAATCTTATAAATATGGCGGACGCACGGTTTTTGGCAAAGCAAAACCTCCCAAAGACGACACCCAGTTGTCTTTATTTAATTGATGAAATTACCTTCATAATTCCAATTTGCTTGCGGTAATTCTAAGCTAAAACGCAATTTTTTTAAAAATATTTTTATATATTAGTTGGCTGACTAATAATGAAATAAGGCATTTTATGAAATACGCACCGATTCAAAATTATATTAACGGGCAATTTATTGCTGCCGGAACAGATAAAAAAATGGAAGTAATATCTCCGCTTGACGGAACATTGCTTTCTACGGTACCTATGTCCACTTCTAAAGATTTAGACAATGCAGTGAAAGCTGCGAAAGCTGCCTTTCCGGCCTGGAGCAGAACTCCTATCAAAGAAAGAGTACAGGTTTTCTTCCGGTATAAATATTTACTGGAAAAACATTTGAAAGAACTGGCGGAATTATGCAGTGAAGAAAACGGAAAAACATACGGCGAATCTGTTGCTGAAATAGAAAAATGTATTGAATTAACAGAATTCGCTACTTCATTACCACAGCTAACAACAGGCGAAGTATTGGAAGTAAGCAAAGGCGTGGAATGCCGTACGGAACATGTTCCCTTAGGCGTGGTAGCATCTATTGTTCCGTTTAATTTTCCATCAATGGTGCCCAATTGGACCATTCCAAATGCTATCGCCTTGGGAAACTGCATGATTATTAAACCATCTGAAAAAGTACCCTTAAGCTGCGGTCGTTTAGCAGAATTATTAAAAGAAGCTGGTTTGCCCGACGGTGTATTTAATGTGGTACATGGTGATGTGGAAATAGTAGAAGCGATTTGCGACCATCCGCATATCGAAGCGGTATCGTTTGTGGGTTCTACCAAAGTGGCAAAGATTGTCTACCAACGTGCCACACATAATTATAAAAGATGCCTTGCATTAGGTGGCGCAAAAAACCATTTGATGGTATTGCCGGATGCTAAACCGGACATGACGGCACAGAACGTAGCAGCCTCTATGAGTGGTTGCGCCGGACAGCGTTGCATGGCGGCAAGTGCGATGATTGCAGTGGGCAATGTAGATAGCATCATTGCAAAAATTGTGGATGAAGCCAATAAAATTATTCCGGGAAAAAATTTAGGGGCTGTCATCAATAAAGAATCCCAGGAAAGGATTGAACGCTACATTACAGAAGCAGAAACCAACGGGGCTAAGATTTTAGTGGATGGCAGATACACAAAAGTTGCAGGAAAAGAAAACGGTACTTATGTTGGCCCAACGGTAATTGATTTTGTTACACCGGATATGTCTGTGGCGAGAGAAGAAATTTTCGGACCTGTAATCAGTATCATGCGTACCAATACTGTAGATGAAGCATTGGCTATTGAAAATGCAAATCCTTATGGAAATGCAGCAAGTGTATTTACTCAAAACGGCAGCATGGCACGTTACATTATAGATAATGCAAGTGCCGGCATGATTGGCGTAAATGTAGGAGTGCCTGTGCCGCGGGAACCGTTTTCTTTTGGCGGGTGGAACGACAGTAAATTTGGTGTGGGAGATATCACCGGAAAAAGCTCAATTGAATTCTGGACAAAATTGAAAAAAAGCACGACGAAATGGAATCCGGAAGCAGGTGTGAATTGGATGAGCTAAAATAATGATGAATGATTAAAATTTAGAAATAGAAATGACGAATTTAGAAATAGAAACAATGACGAAAGAACAGATAGTAAGTGATAGTAAAGAATTTAGCTTATTCTCCTGGTCTGCACAGGGAAGTGTAAATCCCTTAGCAGTAGAAAGAGCAGAAGGGGTTTATCTGTACGACTGCGACGGAAATAAAGTGATAGACTTTTCTTCCGGATTGATGTCAGTAAATATTGGCCATGGCGACCAGCGAGTAACGGAAGCAGTCGTAGAGCAAATGCAAAAGGTAAGTTTTGTAGCACCCACATGCACCACTGAAATAAGAGCAAAATTATCACGCAAATTAGCCGAAATATGTCCCGGTGATTTGAATAAAGCATTTTATACATTGTGCGGTACTTCGTCGGTAGACAATGCTATAAAACTGGCAAGACTATATACAGGAAGACATAAGATTGTCGGACGTTACAGGGCATTTCACGGAGGTTCTATCGGTGGTATGTCTGTGGGAGGCGATCCGAGAAAAATTGCGAATGATGCACAACAAATGCCGAATGCAGTTTTGTTAGACGATCCTTATTATTTCTTTGGAATGAAAGATGTAGATGAGGTGACAAAATTAAAATTGAGTTTGGAATATGTGGAAAGAGTGATTCATTTTGAAGGCAAGGCAAATATTGCAGCATTCATCATGGAAGGCGAAAGCGGTTCTTCAGGTTGTCTGCATTATCCGAAAGGTTATTTGAAAGGTATAAAAGCATTGTGCGAAAAATATGGAATCCTTTTTATTGCAGATGAAGTGATGAGCGGATTTGGAAGAACGGGTAAATGGTTTGGTTTCCAAAATCATGATATCGTTCCCGATATGATTTGCATGGCGAAAGGGTTGACGGCTTCTTATTTGCCATTAGGGTGTTTGATGGTGTCTGATAAAATCGCTGCGAAATTTGAAAGCACACCAATGATGATTGGATTGACCTACAACGGACATCCTGTTGCATTGGCGGCAGCATTGGCCGTTATCAATATTTATGAAAGCGATAACCTGATTGAAAATGCCAGAAACATGGGTGCTTACATGGAAGAAAGAATTGAAGCGATGCGAGCGGATCATCCGAGCATGGGTGCTTTCAGGAATACAGGTTTGTTGGGTTGCCTGGATGTATTGAAAAATAAAAGTACAGGAGAATTAATGGCACCCTATAATGCAAGTGGTGATGAATTAAAAATTACCAACCAGATTGCAGCAAAAATCAGAGCATTGGGAATGTATACATTTGTGAGATGGGGATATATCTTTATCGCACCACCATTATGTATCAATAAAGAACAAATTGATGAAGGCTTAGCCATCATCGGTGAAGCATTGAAAATTGCTGATGAGAATTTAGTTTAAACTTTGCGACTTTGCACGAAATATAAATTAAAGCATGACAAACAACCAAGACATAGCCACATCCTCCTTGTACAGCGAAGATTTAGCGCCGGTTCCCGAAAGTAAAAGAACTTGGAACACCTGGAACTATGCGGCATTATGGATTAGCATGAGCTTGTGCATACCAACGTATATGCTTGCAAGTTCACTGATTGAAGGTGGTATGAATTGGTGGCAGGGAATCTTAACTATCTTTTTAGGAAACCTGGTCGTGTTGATTCCAATGATATTAAACGGTCATGCAGGAACAAAATACGGCATTCCGTTTCCGGTTTTTGCAAGGGCAAGTTTCGGAACAAGCGGTGCCAATATTCCTGCCATGCTGCGTGCGATTGTTGCCTGTGGGTGGTTCGGTATTCAAACATGGATTGGTGGTTTTGCGATTTACCAGATGCTTCGTTTGTGGATTCCATCATTAGAAACATTGCCGCAAATTTTTCCAACATCATTTGGCTTGCAAACAGGACCGGCTATTTGCTTTCTTGTTTTTTGGTTGTTGAATATGTTTGTGGTGTATCTTGGAGTGGAGAGTATAAAAAAACTATTAGTCTTCAAAGCATTCTTTTTGCCGGCTGCTGCATTGGCATTATTGTTTTGGGCAATCAGTGCAGGGCATGGACTTGGGCCTATCTTACATCAACCTTCTAAATTTTCCACCACAGGAGATTTCTTTAAATTTTTCTTTCCTGCATTGACAGGTATGGTTGGTTTTTGGGCAACCTTGTCATTAAACATTCCTGATTTTACGCGTTATGCAAAAAGCCAGAAAGCACAAGTAGTTGGACAAGCGATAGCATTGCCATCTTCCATGACTTTGTTTTCTTTTATAGGTGTTGTAGTAACATCGGCTACAACCATTATTTACGGAACTACGATTTGGGATCCATTAGTGTTGGCAGGAAGATTTGAGAGTAAATTATTAGTAAGCATTGCAATGATTGCTGTAGCCATTTCAACATTAGCAACAAACATCGCTGCAAATATTGTGAGTCCTGCAAATGATTTTGCAAATCTGGCTCCGTCTAAAATAAATTTTAGAATCGGTGGTTTTATTACAGGTGTAATTGGCATTTTAATTTTCCCATGGAAACTGATTGCAGACCCAAGCGGCTATATTTTTACGTGGCTCGTTGGATACTCCAGTTTATTAGGGCCTGTTGGTGGCATCATGATTGTCGATTATTATTTCATCCGAAGTAAAGAATTAAATACAACAGAATTATACAACCCGAAAGGTATCTATAGTTTTTCCAATGGATATAATTATGCGGCGATTATTGCATTGTTAGTCGGCATAGCACCCAATGTTCTTGGTTTCTTAGTGACTACTAAAATGATAGATGCAACATCCGTTCCGGTATTTTTTACGCAGCTATACAGCTTTGCATGGTTTGTAGGATTTATTATTTCGGGATTGACTTATTATATTTTAATGCGTAACAAGAAATAATTATGGAAGATAAATTTATGACCGCGGCGATTGACGAAGCGAAAACAGGTTTGAGTGAAAAAGGAATTCCAATCGGAAGTGTGTTGGTGAAAAATGGCGAGATTGTTGGACGCGGACATAACAAACGCGTACAGGATGGCGATCCGATTACACATGCGGAAATTGATTGTTTGCGTAACGCAGGCCGTGTGGGAAGTTATAAGGGTGCTGTGTTGTATTCTACCTTGATGCCGTGTTATTTATGCGCAGGTGCCGTGGTACAGTTCGGGATTAAAAAAGTAATTGTTGGGGAATCGAGAACATTTCAAGGCGCTAAAGAATTTATGCAATCGCATGGCGTGGAAGTGATAGATTTAGATAACGCTGAATGTGTCTCTATCATGGAAGATTTTATTGAAAAAAATCCAACGCTTTGGAATGAAGATATAGGTGAACTTTAAAAATAAAAACATGCCGACTTTAATAAAAAACGGAAGAGTGATTACTGCAACAGACGACTATGTTGCGGATATTTTCATCGAAGGAGAAAAAGTAGTTGCCATAGGTAAAAATTTATCGCAACAGGCAGATACAATTATTGATGCTAAAGGTTTGTTAGTAATGCCGGGCGGAATCGACCCGCACGTGCATCTGGATATGCCTTTCATGGGAACATTTTCCAGTGATAATTATGAAACCGGAACACGCGCAGCCTTATTCGGCGGTACTACCATGGTGATTGATTTTATTTTACAGACACAAGGAAAAAGTTTGGGTTCTGCATTAGAAGAATGGAAAGGAAGAAGTGATAACAATGCAGTGGGTGATTACAGTTTCCATATGGCGGTTACCGATTTCAATGACGAAACCAAAAAAGAAATCCAGACAATGATTGAGCAGGAAGGTATTACCTCCTTCAAAACATTTATGGCATATAAAGGCGCCTTGATGATTGACGACAGGCAGATGGTGGGTTTGATGGAAGAGGTAAAAAAACATGGTGGTCTGATTAACGTACACGCTACAAACGGCGACATGATTGATTACCTGATTGCCAAATACAAATCAGAAGGAAAATTAGCACCATTATATCACTACTTATCGCAACCGGAAGTAACGGAAGCAGAAGCAAGTGAGCGTTTCGTGGATATGTCAAATTATACGGGTTGTCCCGGTTACATCGTTCACTTGACTTGTGAAGGCGCTTTAAATGCCGTACGCAATGCAACACGTAGAAATCAAAAAGTATTTGTGGAAACCTGTATTCAATACTTGCTACTCGATGCGTCCTTATATGAGAAAAATTTTGAAGGTGCAAAGTGGGTGATGAGTCCACCATTGCGTGAGAAAAAAGACCAGGAAACATTATGGGCAGGTATCAATCAGGGGTTGGTGAATGTAGTGGCAACAGATCATTGTCCGTTTAAATGGGAACAGAAATTAATGGGGAAAGATGATTTTTCTAAAATACCAAACGGTCATCCGGCGATTGAAAACCGTATGGAACTATTGTTTAGCGAAGGTGTAAGCAAAGGAAAAATCACATTGAATAAATACGTAGAAGTAGCCTGCACGAATCCTGCAAAAATATTTGGAATGTTCCCGAAGAAAGGAACGATTGCAGTAGGCAGTGATGCAGATATCATTTTATTCGATCCGAATGAAAAACATACTATTTCCGTTAACTCACATCATATGAATGTAGATTATTCAGCCTACGAAGGATGGGAATTGACTGGAAAAGTTAAAACCGTTTTATTGCGCGGAAAAATAGCCATTGATAATAATAAATGTCTGGTGGAAAAAGGATACGGACAATTTGTAAAACGAAATAAAGTAGAAGGTAAGATTTAATTCTTAACTCATAATTCTTAACTCAAAACTAAAAACACATGCCAAGAATTGTAAAATCAGGATTGATTCAAATGAGCCTTCCGAAAACAGAAGGAGAAGGTACTATTGCAGAAATAGTGGAAGCAATGGTGCAAAAACATATTCCTTTAATTGAAGAAGCAGGAAAAAAAGGGGTACAGATTTTATGTCTTCAGGAAATTTTTAATACACCATACTTTTGCCCGGGACAAGATAAAAAATGGTATGAGTCGGCAGAGACAGTTCCTGGTCCGACAACAGAGCGTATGGCAGAGTATGCGAAGAAATACAATATGGTAATTATTGTTCCGGTTTATGAAAAAGAGCAAGCAGGTGTTTTGTATAATACTGCTGCGGTGATTGATGCAGACGGAACGTATTTAGGTAAATACAGAAAAAATCATATTCCGCATACAAGTGGTTTCTGGGAAAAGTTTTTCTTTAAACCAGGCAATTTAGGTTATCCTGTTTTCCAAACGAAGTATGCAAAAATCGGTGTATACATTTGTTACGACAGACACTTTCCGGATGGTGCAAGATGTTTAGGGTTGAATGGTGCAGAAATTGTGTACAATCCTTCTGCAACTGTTGCAGGTTTATCACAATATTTATGGAAGTTAGAACAGCCTGCACACGCAGCTGCGAATGGTTACTTTATGGGTTGTATAAACAGGGTAGGGGAAGAAAAACCTTGGAACTTGGGTAAGTTCTACGGCACTTCTTATTTCGTAGATCCGCGCGGACAAATTTTTGCACAGGCATCTGAAGATAAAGACGAATTATTAATTGCGGATTTTGATTTGGATATGATTGAAGAAGTAAGAAATACATGGCAGTTCTTCCGCGACAGAAGACCTGAAACATATGGCAGATTGACAGAGCTATAATAGTTCATAATCTTTACTTATAATTTTAAATTTTAATGAATGGCTATAAGCAATAATCGTTTAACAGCAGAACAGTACGAGCAAAATTTCAGTGATATTCATCCGCCATTTGAGACAGCTGACGCTGCATTAGTGGAGGCGAACCGTTGTTTGTTTTGTTATGATGCACCTTGCACAAAAAGTTGCCCGACAAGTATAAATATTCCAAAGTTTATCAAGCAAATTACAACAGATAATGTCAAAGGTTCTGCGCATACCATTTTTGATTCTAATATTATGGGTGCAGGTTGTTCCAAGGTTTGTCCGGTAGAGAAATTATGTGAAGGTGCTTGTGTGTATAATTTGATGGAAGAAACGCCGATACACATTGCAAAGCTGCAGCGTTATTCCACAGAGAAAGCGATGGAAAACAAATGGCAATTGTTTACGAGAAAAGCATCGACAGGAAAAAAAGTTGCGATTGTTGGAGCGGGTCCTGCAGGCTTGAGCTGCGCGCATGTATTATCACGTGAAGGAGTGGATGTGACGATTTATGAAAAAGAAAGCAAAGGTGGTGGTTTAATGACGTATGGCATTGCAGCCTATAAAGTAACACCAGAATTTTGTGAAGATGAAGTAAATTATATTACATCGCTCGGAGGAATTGATATTAAATACAATCAGGAATTGGGAAAAAACATTTCACTCGAAGAATTGCAAAAAAATTACGATGCAGTGTATTTGGGATTTGGTGTTGGTATTGCAAGACAGTTGGATATTAAAGGAGAAGATTTAGATGGCGTAGTAGATGCAATCAGCTTCATTTATGATTTACGGACCAAAGGTTATTCAAATATTCCGGTTGGAAATAAAGTGGCTGTAATCGGTATGGGTATGACTGCTATTGATGCAGCAACACAAGCAAAACGTTTAGGCGCGCAGGAAGTAACTTTAGTATACAGAAGAACACAAGAAGAAAAACCTTGTACAGAAGTAGAGTTGGATATTGCAAAATTAGATGGCTGTAAAGTTATCTGGCTGGCATCACCGAAAGAAGTAATTGGTGAAAATGAAAAAGTAAAACAATTGGTTTGCAGTGTAATGAAATTAGGCGAAGCGGATGCAAGCGGCCGTCGTTCTCCGATTGAAACTGATGAAACAATTACATTAGATGTCGATATGGTTATCAAAGCCGCAGGACAAATCCCGTTCGAAGGGTTAGTGAATGGTAATCAACTTCAAAATAAAAACGGTAAGCTGGAGATTAATAACACAGCAACAAACATCAAAGGAGTTTTTGCAGGCGGCGACTGCGTAAACGGAGGTAAAGAAGTGGTAGATGCAGTACAGGCAGGCAAAGACGGCGCAAAGGCAATTTTAGAATATATAAATGCTTAGAGAGAATTTGAAACAATTCATAACTCTAAATTCATAACTCATAATTTTTAGAACATGGCAGATATATCAGCAAATTTTCTCGGAATCAAATCACCAAATCCCTTTTGGCTGGCAAGCGCTCCGCCAACAGATAAAAAAATAAATGTACTGCGTGCATTTGAAGCAGGCTGGGGAGGTGTTGTCTGGAAAACGTTAGGCTCTCAGGTAAAAAATGTTTCTTCACGTTATTCTGCTGTAGATTACCATGGAAGCCGAGTAATGGGTTTCAACAATATTGAATTAATCAGCGACAGGCCACTTGATATCAACTTAAGAGAAATCGAAGAATGCATCAAATTATTTCCCGACCGGGCAATGGTTGTTTCCTTGATGGCGGATAATGACCGGAAAAGCTGGCATGAATTGATTGCAAAAGTAGAAGATACCGGGGCGCATGGTTTTGAATTGAATTTCGGTTGCCCGCACGGTATGACGGAAAGAGGAATGGGGGCTGCAGTTGGGCAAGACCCTGAGATTGCAAAAATGGTGGTGGAATGGGTAATGGAAAAAGCAACCATTCCGGTGATTACAAAATTAACCCCAAACGTACATTCTGTCGTTCCAACAGGAAAAGCTGCTGTGGAAGGCGGTACAAACGCACTGTCACTAATTAATACCATTCAATCTGTAACAGGAATTGATTTAGATACCTTGGTGCCGAATCCATATGTGGCCGGAAAATCAGTGTTTGGGGGCTATTGCGGACCAGCCGTAAAACCAATTGCACTAAAATTTTTAACCACCATTGCACAAGATCCCGTAACCTCCAAAGTGCCAGTTTCAGGAATTGGCGGTGTAAGCACCTGGAAAGATGCAGTGGAATTTATGTTGTTGGGCGCAAGTAATGTGCAGGTTTGTACTGCTGCCATGAAGCATGGTTTCCGGATAGTGGAAGATATGTGTGAAGGATTGAATAACTGGATGGATGAAAAAGGATTCAGGACGCTGGATGATTTCATAGGAAAAAGCGTAGATAAAATTACACACTGGGAAGATCTGGACATCAATTATCACCACATTGCAAAAATTGACCAGGATAAATGCATCCACTGCGGATTGTGTTATATCGCCTGTGAAGATACCTCGCATCAATCCATCAATCTGGAGTATGGAAAACCATATAACACGTATACCATTAAAGAAGAAGAATGTGTAGGTTGTAATTTATGTCAACTGGTTTGTCCTGTTACCGATTGTATTACTATGGTAGAACACCGCGTGGCGCCTGAATATGTAAACTGGAAAGATTACCAACGCTTGGGTTTGCCCCTGAATGATCATTAATCACCACGGACTTTTCTGGTAATACGTAACATACGCATCACCACCAATAATTATCATAGGATCACCCGTTTTCGGGTGATTCTTTTTTTGAAAGGAGAGTGTCTGCGCTCCCTCGCTTGCGGAAACAATCTTAACTGTATTGCCATTGATCCTCCAGGTTCCATGGTCGGAACTTTGGCTCGATGAGCCCCCGTAATATCCGCCGCCACTGCCGCTGATGGAGCCTTCATAAGTATATTGGTACGTACCGTCTCCATTAATGATAAGGCATCGTGTATTGCTGGAAGTGGCATTGGTATTCACGCCGGATGCATTTGTCCAGCACCAGGTCCCGACAATAGATTTATCTATGCCCCCTTTTGTAGCTCCTGAGTTTGTTGCTGAATTAGTTGATCCACTTTTTGTGAAGGTTACAGGCGATTCAAAAATCCCGCCTGATATATTTAATTGGCCGTTTGACAATTTATAGCTGTAATAATAATTTTGACCATCTTCGTCAGTAGCAATGATTTTATTTGCGGTATAGGTAAAGGTGAAATCAGCATTTCCTAATGAACCATTCCCGTCAGATTTAAAGACAAGTTTCCCAAAATCGTCATTGTTCCAGGTGCCCACAATATTTTGCCCGGACATATAAAAGGAACTAAAAAAAAGAAATGAAAAGAATAGATTCTTCATGCAGATAATTTAATTAAAAATAGATAATTCTCAAGAAGAATGCAATAGTTTAAAAAACGAGTGGGACTACAACGGATATAAGATAAATGTAAATCTTGTAACCTAATCCAAAAGTTGTGTAAGACTTAGTGAAGATAAAAGTGAAATATTTGTATTATCAATTTAAATAAAATAATATTTCACTAAAAATTACAACCATGGAAAACAACACATCACAAGACACAACACCAAATACAACCTCTTTAAAAGGAGATTGGAATAAGATTAAGGGGAAGTTGAAGCAAACATTTGCATCACTTACAGACGATGATTTGCTTTTTACCGAAGGTAAAAAAGATGAATTAGTAGGCCGCCTTCAAAAAAAACTAGGTAAAACAAAAGATGAAATTCATAAGTTGATAGCGGATATTTAATTTACTGTTTTATCAGTCTTTATTTATTATTAACCTTTAAATACCAACCAATGTACTCTCAAATTAACAGAATGCTTTACGTAAGCGCAATCATTTTTTTCTCTTCAGCTTGGGTTTTTGTCGGATGTACATCCAAAGAAGACAAAGCCAAGGAAGAAACTCAGGAAACAGTGGTAGTTACCACAGATTCTCCGTCAGAATGGACAGTTTACAGAGAAAATGCAGAAAGAACAATTGCTGCCAATGAGGAAAGGATTAAAACATTGAAAGAAAGAATCGCCAAATCCAATACTCCCAACCTGGACAAACTTAGAGCAAAAAGAATTGACGAATTGCAGGAGCAAAATGCAAGACTAAGAGCCAGGATAACAGAATATAAAGTAGATGAAACGAAATCTGACTGGGAGCAATTTAAAGCAGACGTACAAAAAGAATTGGATGATATAGAAGCATCATTAAAAGATTTAGATAATGACAATAAATAAGAATAAGTAAAATAAAAATAATTAACAAAATTTCTAAAATTTAAAAACAAAAGTTATGAGCAATTTATTATATATCGTCGCAGTGATACTAGTCATTGGATGGGCAATCGGTTTCATAGGATACCATGCAGGTGGTTTAATACATATTTTACTGGTGATTGCATTAATCGCTGTAGTATTAAGAATTATACAAGGGAAATCCCCGGTCTAAAAAAAAGTATAATTAAATAATTATATCATTATTCACATTTTAAAAATAAATAACATGGACAACGGAAAAATTTTATTAGGTGTGCTCGCAGGCGTTGCAGCCGGTGCTACCTTGGGTATTTTGTTAGCACCAGACAGTGGTGAAAACACCAGAAAAAAAATAATGAAAAAAAGCGAAGATTACGCAGGCAGTTTAAAAAGCCAGTATAATCATTTGGTAAGTTCATTAAATGATGAAGTAGATGGATTTAAGGATGAAATTAATAAACTTTCATCTGAAGGCAGATCAAAATTTGAAGAAGGAAAATCAAAAGCACAAAATGTAAAAAACGGTTTAGCTGATGCTATCAGTTAATCAATGTTCTTTTATTTTTAAAAGTTCATAGTATGGAAATGTCTCAAAAAAGTTCATTCGAATCCTTAATAGATAGCTCTCAGGCTTACAGTAAAACTACGCTTGAGCTTGCTAAATTAAAAGGTATAAATTCAACCGCTAAAGTAATAAGTGTTTTAATGGCGCGGCTGTGTTTGTTGATTGCTATAATCATTTTTATGGTAATTGCAAGTATTGGCGCTGCATTATGGTTGAGTGAAGAACTTGGCAAACCATACTATGGATTTTTTATTGTATCCGGAGTTTATTTTGTTTTGGCAATACTGCTTTATTTGTTTCTGCCAAAATTGATAAAAAAACCATTTAGCAGTTTAATTATTTCTGAAGCATTAGATTAATATTTATGGAAGCAATACAAACACACGATGATTTGCAAAAAGCCATTCACGAGTTGGAAAACCGTCAAATGGAACAAAAGAATGCCATGGAGCAGCACTTTCACGAGTCTTACGAAAGTATAAAGCCGGTTAATATCATAAAAAATACTTTGCATGATATTAATGATTCTGAAGAAGTTAAAAAAGCAATGGTTAAAGCTGCTGTAGGATTAGCGATTGGATATGTTACTAAATTATTGATTGATTCATTTGTGTTGAAAACTAAAAGACCGGTAACTTCCAGGATTGGCACCTTGATACAATTCCTTATTTCCGGATGGGTTGCTAAAAACGGTGAAATGATGAAAAATATTGCATTGCATTTTTTCAAACGCATCCTTAATAAAAGATTACAGCATCAGAAATTGTCAATAGGAAGTTAATGTAATCTGTAAAACTATAACACCAACTTATGAAACCAAATATCGGCATATCAGAAAAAGATTTGAAAAATACCAACAAAACATTGAGCGTATTGTTATCAAATGAAATGCTGCTGTACGTTAAAACAAGAAAATTCCACTGGAACATCTCTGGTAACAGTTTTATGGAATTACACCTGCTCTTCGAAAATCATTATAAAGAACTGGAAGAAACGATTGATGAGGTCGCAGAGCGTATCAATAAATTGGGTAGCCATACCATAGGTACCATGAAAGAATTTATTGAACAGGCTACCTTAAAAGAGGCGCCCGGAAAATACCCGGGACAAAAAGAAATGATTGCAGAATTATTGAAAGATCATGAACAGGTGATAAAGGAAATCCGTAAGCATGTAGATAATGAAGAGAAGGAGGGTTTGGATGCAGGAACTACTGATTTCTTGACTAAATTGATAGAGCAACACGAAACCATAGCCTGGAAATTAAGAAGATACTTAAACTAATTGTATTTACGTTTGTTTTTAAAATTATCCGGCATTATTAAATATAGATATGGCATATTTCTCAATGATCAGAGTCATATAAAGACAAAAAATATTTAGCAATGCCGGTTAAGTCCTGAATAAGATTCAGGACTTTTTTATTTTAATTAATGATAATGCAATGACATGCATTGTAATACATATAAATAAATCATTTAAAAATCATGTAATACTTTCAATAAGTTATGTAACAGTTGTAGGCTCTAAAGTGCTGATATTTGTAGTATCAAAAATTATTAATCATTTTAAAAACAAATAGTATGAAACAATTATTTTTTTCCATAGCAACAGCTACAGTATTAATGGTAAGTATGTCATCTTGTAAAAAAGATTACGATTGTGAATGTAAAGACACCAACACCGGTGCTACATTTGAAACCACCACTTATCCTAATACAGGTTTGGTTGATGCTCAAAAAGCATGTAAAGACCGTCAGTCTTTTTGGCAAAACGGCGCTAAGCCAGCTACACAGTGTACAATTCTTTAATCTTATTTTTAAACTTAAAACAAAACGTCATGAAAAAATTATTTTTCTCAACAGCAGTAGCAGCAATAGTGACATTAGGTATGTCATCTTGTAAAAAAGATTATCATTGCGATTGTAAGGATTCAGGGTCAAGTACCACATTTGAATCCACTACATATCCCAATACAGGTTTGGTAGATGCACGTAATGCGTGTAAAGATCGTCAGTCATTCTGGCAAAATACCACCCATCCATCAGCTGAATGTACAATTATTTAAAAGTTTAGACATTCCGAATTTTTAAGAAGAGAGATTATCTGAAATGATAATCTCTCTTTATTTTTTATTACTGAAAGAAGTTTAACTCTGTACTTTCAAACATATAATTTCAGACATACGTTATCTTGTATAAAATGGCGCCCTGCTTTATCTGAGAAATAAAGCAGGGCGCACCGCAACTAAATATAGGAACTAACTAAATAATTAAAGTGTAGAATTGGCTGTCAGTAATTGGCCTTCGGTATTATATAACAAGTCTTTTTTACTGGCACTGTTTTTTGTCACAGATATTTTAAATTGAATCTTATTTTCAGGAGTTTCCACGACAGTTACTTCTTTGATTTCCCATTTGGAATATTCACTTTTAAAAAAGTTTTTTGAAACAGATGTTGGCAGATAATCCTTTTTTATAATCCGCTCTGTCAACTTCCAGTCACCGTTACCGGCAAATTCAACCCTGTAATTTTTGCCGTTTTCATTAAATGTTACTTTGTAATTACCGGGTTCATCATTCCATTCAATATTATTTGCCTGCGGAAATTTTGCCGTAAAATTGCGGTTTACTTCAGCAGGAATCTGATTTGTTTGTGCAGATACTACATCGATGCCGGACATAACCAGGGTAAGTGCAGCGATGATAATTTTCTTTTTCATAAATTAATTTTGAATCGTTTAAATTGTTGGAATTACTGTAAATGTAACAGCAACACTCTTAAAAAAGTTTACAGGATTTTAAACGAGTGTTGCAAAATTTTAATATCAGCTTGAGTGCTTAGGAAATTGCAGGATTATTTATTGGAGGATTCTTCCTTCTTTTCTTTTTCAGCGTTTAATATGATAGCAGGTAGCTTCTTCAGTATAGCATTTTGATTGGTAGGCATGGTATCACCCAGCATAAACCCATAGGGTTTTAAATCATCAATCTGGTCAAAAATAACTTTTATAATAGCTGTTACCGGAATAGACACAAACATCCCCGGAATCCCCCATATAGCCCCAAAAACAAAAACGGCAATAATAGATGCCAATGCATTGATCTTCACTTTTCCCGCTACAATAAAATGCATTAGGATATTATTGTCGATTATTTGTACAATAATGTATGCGATAAATACCCAAAACGCCGCATTGATGGATTGCGTGCTTAATGCAATTATCATCGGAATTGATATGGCCACTACGCCGCCGATATAAGGAATTACATTTAATATTCCACCAATTACCCCTAATAATATGGCAAAATCAACCCCGATAATCAATAAGGAGATAGTATTTAACGTAGACACAATTATAAATTCAATAAACAATCCGCCCAGGTAATTTTGTATCAAAATTTTCGAGTCAAACAGAATAACTGCTATATAGCGATGTCTTTCTTTTGCAAACAGTTTACTGATAAATTCCAGAATGAGTGATTTATAAAATAGGATCATAAATACATAAACAGGGATTATAAAAGCTATAATAAGGGCACTAGAAATGCTAATAATTGTTTGACCAATAATGGTAGTAGGATTTGATACACTATCTGTCAGTGATTTATTCAGGTATTCCACCAGCCTGTTGACAGAAATATTAAAATGTCCGGAAATCCAGTAAATTATTTGTTGTAAAATAGTGTTTAACTGGATTTTAAGCTTAGGTACCATGCTGCTCAACAGAGATGCCTGCGACACCAAAAAGAAAATTAGAATACCTATTAAAGCCATGAAAACGATAATTACCAACAGGATGGCAAGTACACGGGGTATGCGTTTATTGGCTAAGAAATTAATAATCGGATTGAGGAGTATCGCAAATAAGGTAGCAAATAACAGCGGCAAAATAATACCTTGTCCGATGTACAAAACGTAAGTTACGCCGATAGCAGCTACTATAAAATGGGCTGTTTTAGCATACGGCGGAAGTTCATTTTTTGTGGAATTCATTACGTTGGTATAGTTTAAAAAGAAGGAGACAACGATGTAAAATTGATTGTATGCGTTTCAATAGTGTTATTTGGCAAATTGTTACACACAAAATATAAAAGCTTAAAATAAATATCCAACTGAAAGAACTTTTATATGTTTATACACAAAATCTCATTTACATCGTTGTCCTGATTAATTAATTTATATAGATACCTGTCGGCAGTTATTGAATGGTTTTTTGAATGGTTTCAGCTTCCTCCAGATGCTTCTTTAGATTTGGTAAAACTGCTGTGATAAAACCTTTTATCTCTTTATCTGAGGTAGCGAGATTCGCCGCTTCAAATTTATCAATGGCGTCCTTGTGATATTGAACAACAAGATCTACAAACGCTTTGTCAAATGTTGCATTACTTTGTTTTAGTAATTTGTTGGTTCCTTCATCTTCATTCTTTTCTGTAGAAACCGGTAAGATGATGCTCTTATCATCCGCTATTTTTTTTAGTTGTTCTGCAGCGTTATTGTGATCTTCTACCAGCATTTTTGAAAGTACCAGGATTTCAGGCATTTTTGATCTTTTAGTTCCAAGCTGGCCCAATGCAATTTCATGACTGTTCATCCATGCAGTTTCCACTAGAAAATTGGCATCATTTGCTTTTGTGGTGTCATTAAAGCGGGATTCATTAATCAACTCAGCAACATCTTTATCATTCTGTGTTGCATCCTGTTTCATATTACATGCGGTAACTCCCAATAAAATAGTGATAATAAAGAGTAATAAGGTAAATCCTGTCAGCAAATGTTTTTTCATAAAGTTGGTATTAATAATAATGTATATTATTTATCCAAAATTCTCCAAATTCTCCAGCTTATATGTTACACTATTTGTCTGAAATGTTGTAAGATTCATTGAAATGATATTAAGGCTGAATATTAACTCTTCTTTTTATCAAACTCTTTGTTGATCCGGGCATACGATTTTGCAATTTCTGCACCGAAATATAATATTACAGCTGAATAATATACCCATGTTAAAAGCACAATGAGGGTGCCTGCGGCTCCGTAAGTGCTCATGATGTTTGAATTTCCAAGATATATGCCAATGAGGTATTTTCCTATCATAAACAACACAGAAGTAGAGAGTGCCGCAGTCCAGGTATATTTCCATTTCATTTTTTTATCCGGCAATGTTTTAAAAATAAGCACAAATAAAAATGTAATGACAACAAAAACGATTACAAGGTTAATAATTTTGATAATAATGACAGTGGAGTCTTTGAGTAAATATTCTAAACGATGACTCATCAGGTCTAAAATAGTATTTATAACTAAACATACAATCAGTAAAAATGAGACAGTTCCAATCATGGAAAATGACAATAACTTATTTTTCAGGAATCCGAGAATACCGCTTTTCTTATGTTCTTCTATTTTCCATATAAGGTTGATAGAGCTCTGAATTTCCGAAAAAACACCGGAAGCACCGAAGAAGAGCATTAAACCGCCAACAAATGCAGCTATCCCGTTATTATTATATATTTTCAGATTTCTTACAATATCCTGAATTTGTATGGCTACCTGTGGTCCGACTAAAGATTGGATTTCAAAAAATAGTTGCCCTTGTACGGCCTCTTTTCCTAAAAAAACTCCACATAATGCTATAATGATAATAATTAATGGAGGCAGGGAGAACACCGTATAAAAAGATAAGGATGCACATAATTTTATCGCACTGTCATCTATAAAAGAATCAACAGCACCTTTGATGATAGCATATAAGTTTTTAATTTTTTGTAAGAACATTACCGATATATGTGAAGTAAATTTATTCATCTTATCCGGATATTCTGTTGCACGATTTACATAATAAATTACATGATATGCTGTCAGACAACAGCAGCATCTGCTGACGGGAGATAAACCGTGAATGTTGAACCCTGATCAGGAATACTGGTTGCAGTGATGAAACCGTGATGATTTTCAGTGATTTTTTTACAAATGGTCAGGCCAATACCCGTTCCGGCATATTTTTGTTTATCATGCAGGCGTTGAAATAACATAAAAATCTTTTCTGCATTTTCCTGCTCAAACCCTATCCCGTTATCTGTTATCGTGATTTTATAATAACTTTTACCCGGGTTGGCATTGGTTTCAGGCATTTCAGTACCTTTTACCACAGTGTATTGAATATCTATAACAGGAGGTCTGTCAGGGTAACTGTATTTTATGGAATTACTTATTAAATTGGTAAACAGTTGTTCTAACTGAAATGGGATACCATTTATTTGCGGTAATGAGCCGCAGGTTATGGTAGCATTCTTTTCTTCAATGGTTTGTATAAGTGTCAGTTCTTCCAGTACATTATCTATTACATCATTCAGGTAAACATTTGTAAGTTCCTTATCAGATTCATTTACCCTTGAGTAGGATAACAAGTCGTTAATCAATAACTGCATTCTTCTGGAAGAAATTTCCATCCTTTTGAAATAATCCAGATTTTTTTCAGATAAAAGCTGCTCCTTGTCCTCCAAAATTCTGGAAAGGAATAGCTGGGTTTTACGTAACGGTTCCTGCAGGTCATGGCTGGCAATATAGGTGAAGGCTGAAAGCTCTTTATTGGCAGTCAGCAATTCGTTTGTGCGTTTTTCTTTTTCTTCGTTTTGAAAAGTGAGTTCCCTGTTGGCTATAATTAATTCATTCTCCAGTTTTTCTCTTTCATGATGCATGATAAGTTCACGGTTTTTATTTTCCAGTTCTGCTTTGGCTGATTCCAGGGAGCTATTTATTTCTTTAAGTTGTTTGGTGACCTTGTCGATCTTATAAAAACCAATAATAAATACGATAAGGCAAAAAAGAAAGGAAATCACGGAAAATGCGGATACTTCTGCAAATAATAATATTGCCAGGATGCCAATTATAAAGAAAAAGTAAAAGAGATAACGCGGTTCTTTTTTATCTTGTATTTTCATGATATAGGGCTCGGTAAAATTCATGAATTATTATCTTGTTAATCATTTACAAATAACATTTAAGCACACACTTAAATTTCAACTGCAAGATGACACTTATAATTAAAATTACCGTTACACGATTTATGCAAAAGATTGCAGAATTTAGCAGGAGGGCTAGTATTTATTGATGTTTTCGGGGAAAACATGCCATTTTTTTGATCTCAGTCAAATGCAGGCAGGAAAATGTAAAAGGTGGTTCCCTTGTCCGGAATGCTGGTAGCGGCAATAAAACCAAAATGATTTTCCACTACTTTTTTGCATATTGCCAAACCGACACCGGTTCCCGGGAACATTTGTTTATCGTGCAAGCGCTGAAAAAGAGCAAAAATATTTTCAGCATATTTTTGTTCGAAACCAATCCCATTATCACTCACCGTAATTTTATGGTATTTTTTTTCAGCATCGCCGATTTTTGTATGCGGGATATCTTTTCCGTTTACAATGGCAGAACGGATATTTATAACCGGCGCACGGTTAGGATCGCTGTATTTCAAGGAATTACCGATAAGGTTTGTGAATAATTGTTTTAACTGAAACGGAATGCATTTTATTTTTGGCAGATTACGGTAATGAATAACAGCATTTTTTTCTTTAATCGTTTGTGCCTGCTCAAACTCATTTAGCACCGTTTCAATAATAGAACTTAAATCCTTTTTTTCAAAAGCATTATCCGTTCCGTTTACTCTTGAATAAGCCAGCAAGTCATCGATCAGTATCTGCATCCTGTTGGCAGATACCTGTACCTTTTTTAAATAATCCTGATTCTTTTCGGATAGTTCGCCTTCCTCTTCATCATAAATCCTGGAAATAAATAATTGTATTTTCCGGAGAGGTTCTTGTAAATCATGACTGGCTACGTGATTAAAAGAGGCGAGCTCAATATTACTTCGTACAAGTTCTGTATTTTTTTCTTCAAGGGAGTTCTGTGTGTTTAGTAATTCATTGTTTAGGTTCTTGAGCGTATTCACATCATTGCTTATTTTATAATAGGCAGCAATAAATATTATAAGAGAGAAAAACAATAAAAGTAAAGAGAAAAACGGGGTGATGGATAATTTGGAATTCCGTGCTTTTTGGCGTTGCTCCAAAAGGTTTTTTTCTGAATCTATCATCAGGTTTAACCGCTGTCGAAGTATATCCATCACTACTTTTCCTTTTACCATTTGTGCCCGGAAAGAATCAGAACTCAAAGTATATTTATTGATTTCGTTAAGCCTGCTGCCCAATAATTCAAAACGGCGGTTGATAATGGGTTTTAAATTGATTAAATTTTGCTGTTGCTCAGGGCTATCTTTAGTAAGTACCTTAATTTCATTGTAGATACTGTCAATATTGTGATACGCATTATTGTAAGGTTGTAAAAAAGCAGAATCATTTGTAATGATAAAGCCACGCTGCCCGGTTTCCGCATCCTTGGTTAAGGAAAATAATTGTTCCAGCAAGATTTGAACTTTATAGGTGTGCATTACCAGTTGCTCTTTTTCACTGAGCGATTTAACCTGCTGATACGATAAATTACTGATAAAAAATAAAATAAATACGGCAACTATGAACGAAATAGTAAAGAGTGTAGAGGTCGTTCTGCTATCTTGCAGTTTCATTATTTTAGCTTTATATGCTCAGGATGAAAGAGTCTTTGTTCAATCCTGAAGTATGGTACTGCCAATTGATTCGCATTGCTTCTTCCACCACTTTCTTTAATGTTTTAAAATCGTTCGGTTTTTTAATATACACATTGGCCCCTTTTACGAAAGTTTCTTCTATATCCCTTTCGGCACCTGACGTAGAATAAATTGCAATCGTCAAATCTTTTAAAACATTGTTTTTTCTGATTTCTTCCAGACATTGGATACCGTTTTTTCTCGGCATATTTAAATCCAGGAAAACAACATCCGGCAAGACAACATCGGGAGCTGTTAAGTATTCCATTAGTTCAATACCATCATTGACAGTAGTTACCACTGTTTTTATTTTAATATCTTCCAGGGCTTCTTTGAAAAATAAACGATCGTCCTCATCATCGTCAGCCAGTAATACATGTAATGATTTGCTTAACATAGGTGTTTTTTTAACTTATAGATGTACGGTTTTCTCTTTTTTTCTTGATTATTCTTTGAAAGGCAGAGGGTGTCAGGCCTGTCATTTTTTTGAATTGATTGGAAAGATGCGCTACACTGCTATAATTAAGTTGATAAGAAATTTCTGTAAGGGTATAGTTTCCACTGATAGTCATTTGCTTTGCCCGTTCAATTTTCTGAAAAATGATGTAGTTTTCTATCGTCGAATAAGTGATTTCAGAAAAAAGATTAGACAAATAGCCGTAACTGTGGTTCAGTTTGTCTGCCAGATAGGCAGAAGTAGTAACATTAGGAAGAATATCATCTTTCCAAACCATCTCAATAATGGTGTCTTTTATCTTTTGCACCAAAGCAGTTTTTTGATTTTCAATTACTTCAATACCATACTTTTGTAAAAGAGCTTTTAATTCCTCTGCCTGTTCTTCAGAGAGAGGCTGAGTAAATTCAATTTCATTTAAACCGATAAGATTATAGTCGAGATTAAATTTTCCGAGCTGTTCGTTTAAAATAGCTTTACAGGTGGATGAAATATCATATTTGATTAAAACAGTCATAAAATCTAAAATAAGGTAATTACTAAGGTAATTATAAAAATTTGAAATAGCAATTTATTTGCAAATATAGAGCTTGTGCTGATATATTTCATATACCCAAAAAGCGGGATAGAAAAAAAACGCTGCTTTTACCTATTATCACCACATTCATAACATATTTGTTTTTATTTTATAAAAAAATAAGATACACAAAAAATTTAAACATGTGAATGATGTAATTCTTTCCAATGTTTGTGTATCACATGCGTTCTTAAAACAGCGCATCTTTGTGTTGAAATAAAAATAAAAAAGATGAAAAAAATTTTACTTATATGTTTTGTACTATTTAACCTTACAACATGGGCCCGCAAAAATGAAGCGGCGAACCAGATTATCGGTACCTGGAAATTTACCAGCCATACCAAAGTAAACGAATTCCAGAAAGTGTTTTCAAATGAATCCAGTTACATCTCAGAAGGATTTACATTTGAACCGAACCATACATTCACCCATGAATTTATTGGTGAAAATGGAAACCTGGTAAAAGTTTTAAAAGGTAAATGGAAATTTGCCGGTGATAAAATAAGCATAATCTATTCGGACATCGATTACAGTCTGACAACAACCTATTTCTATATCGATAAAGATTTGGTGCTAGGACAGAATTTCAGCCATGTTATACTGACTAAAGAGAATACAGATTTCCAAAATGTAGCATCAAAATAAGATTAAATTTTATGCTGCAATATCATAATGGATTTGTTTCAATACGTAAATCTTATAACTTATAAGAATTATTGTGTAATACTTCTGTTTATTTTAAACATCATTTTTGCAACGTAATAATTCATTACAAATAAATTAGACAGAAATGATAAAAAATCAAAACACGATTACTGAAAATGGTAATCAAATTAAATTAATTATGAAAAAGAAATTAATTGTTTTACTACTTATTGCAGCTTGCATGCTGTCGTTTAATTTTGCTCATGCACAGGCATGGCAAAGGCATTCAAAAGTTATATCTATAGGATTTGGGGCTTCCCAGTTCTTTCATATAGATAATTATTACTCTACAAAAAAAGGAGATATTCATGTTCGTGACTGGTATTGGCCTATCACGGGACAAATCAATTTACAGGGTGAATTTGGTGTTCATAAGTATGTAGGAATCGGATTTACTACAGGTTTTGGTGGAAGAAGTCATTACGGGAATGATTATATCGGTGAATTTAACATCCCGGTTGGTATCATTGCCAATTTTCACTTTTACCAGTTAATTGCAGATAAAAGAAGTAAAGCAAAGCATGCTGACAAGCTTGATTTATATTTTGGTGCCAATGTGGGGAGTGGTATTGCCATTGCTTATTATAAAGGACTTCACAGAACAACACCGCTTGCATTTGGTGGACTTCAGTTTGGCCTACGTTACTATTTTTCTCCTAAGGTGGCTGTTAATGCAGAATTTGGCTGGGGAAAAAGCTTAGCCAATATAGGATTTTCATTTAAACTCTAAATGTATTTGGTTTAATTATACATGAACAGCCGGGTAATTTATCCGGCTGTTTTTATATACTGCTTTTCCGGATAAGAGAGTCCGATGTTTCTTGCAACTTACTATTTATCAACTTATATAAGTATGTCGATTGAAGATTTTTTATATTTAACAATTTTATTTAATTTTTTATATTTTAGCTATTATTATGAAAATCAGACACTTACATTCCTTACATTAACTTTTAAGATAGAAAACAGCATCCAGTATTTCAGAATTTCTTGCGATTTATCAATTTTTTATGCAACTTTAGATAGTAAACCCGATTAATAAACATAAAAATTAATAACCCTACAAACCCATAAACTGATTTTATTTTTACAATTTGAAGGAATAGCGAAACCATTTTAGAAACCCTGCTCCAGAATTTATTAGCATTTCCTATTAGCTCAATCGTCTTTGTATGGCACCAATATTTAATTGCAGGTCCATAAAATTATGAGTTATGAAAAAATCCCACACTCCACAAAAAAATTGGCTTGTCTTACTGGCAATGCTGTTCGGCATTACTAGCATCAGAGCACAAAATGATTTGCCAAACCCTTCAGCCAATGTTCAAACGATTGCGGCAGGTGCCTGGGTTGTTGCTATGGATAATACTTACCAGCAAGACTCCAGCGGCCTATTTAATTTGAAAGCCTATGGTTTAATCAATAGTTTATTATGGAATAACATACATCCTCTGTGGGCAATAAAGGCGGGCAAAGGTATTGATTCTGCTGATTTCAGAACCTTTACCACTAAAGTATTTCCGAGCATAGATACGGTAACGTATGGATTAGTGGCAGGCGCAAACTTTGAAACAAGCCCTCTTTCGCCCAACTGGGCTTATTCCGGATCAGGTGGAACCAATACTACTGCTAATAAATACAATGGTGGTAAGTCGTGGAGAATGGGGAAGAACCAAACCATTACAATGACCAATACTTCCATTAGCGAATATATTAATGTTACGCTAAGTGTGGCGTTTGCTTCCAACGGGAATGTTCCGGTTACCGGAGATTTATTCATGGATATTTCATATGACAATGGTGCTTCATGGACTGGTACGGGCTCGGTAAAATTAGCCGCAGGTGATGGAAGTACCGCTTTTAATATTAATACTACAAACGGCAACACCGTTGCTTCTAATCCATACACCGTAAATATTCCTGCAGGAACGACACAAATCAATGTACGTTTCCGGACGACCAATACTGGTACCTGGCCCGGTTCATCGTATTATTATGTAGACGATATTAAATTATACGGACAGCTGAAACGAAGTTTTGCTGCCGGTCCCTTTATTATTCAGCCGGCAGATACGGCGGCGGCCCGTACAATAATTAATAGCTATAATGCATTCAGAGGATCCGGAAGTAAGGTAAATGTGTATAAATTAACTAACGCAACCAATATTGACATTCGTTATACCCTCGTGCATAAGCCGTTAATTGCTGTGTACGATGATGGCGGCAATGCCAATATACATACCACTTACTTAACAAATGCAGGTATTACTTCTACGTATTATGACACCTTAGGTTCCGGACATATGATTGATTCATTGAGCTGCTATACGTTTGCATGTACACCACACTGGGTGGTGGGCAGCTATTCACATTCCGACTCAATAAGAATGACTGGTCTTGCTGCCTTCATGCGAAACGGCGGTAACTTTTTAGCAGAATGTGAAGGCGCCAGCTCAATAGAAGGGTTCGGTAATCATTACATGACTACTACCGGTATAAATAATTTCAATAAATCAGTAACCACTGTACTCTATATGAATATGGATTTACCGGTCATGCAGTTCCATGGGGGCCTTATACCGCAAGGCGGTTCCCTGCAGAACTGGAATTTACCGGGTGGCGGGGCCTGGAAATATCCGCGTTATAAAGGCGTTTGTTTTTACAATACAGATACGGCCAATGTGGTTAACGTGACCAAATATATTAATCCGAATTCTGTCGGAGGTAATATGGTATATTTAGGGGGACATCAATATGATAATGCTTCTAACGGTGATATAAACGGACAGCGTGTCTTTTTAAATGCAGTCATGATGCCGGCAAGAAACCTGGCAACCAATTGTAATCCAACATCCAATAGTCCTGTTTGTATAGGAGATACCATTAAATTATACAGCAATCCTTCATACAATGGATTTACATGGTCATGGACTGGGCCCAACTCTTATAGCTCCAGCAGTCAGAATCCAGCTATAGCAAATGCTTCAACAGCTAAAGCCGGGACCTATACTTTATCTATATCTACAAACGACCACAGTTGTTCGTATTCTTTCAGCACAGCGGTATCTGTTCCAACCAAACCATCTTTTACAGTAAACGGAACCACCGTTATTTGCCAGGATGATTCCACTCAACTGAGTTTATCTTCAAACACCGGGCTGAGTACTGCTAACTGGTATAAAGTTACCGGTGGTGGATGTACTCCAAACAGTACATATGTTGGTTCCGGTTTAAGTATATATGTATCACCGGCTGCCACCACTAAATATATTGCCGTGGGTATTACTTCTACCGGAAGTTGCCTTGATACAGCTACAGCGTGCGCTATAGTGACGGTAGATACCAAACCGGTAATTAGTTCTGCTTCTTCTACTTCTACACCTGTGTGTTATAAAGCAGGGGTAAGTGCAACCATTACAGCAGGAAGCGGCGGCAGCGGATGTTCTGAAACTTATCAATGGAGACAGGATGCAGGAACATGGCAGACTTATACATCAGGGACTATTGTAGGAACTACTGCACACGACTCTATTGAAATAAAAGCAACCAGAAATTGTACCGTTAACGGATGTTTCGGTAAAGTGGTGCGCTCACGATGGTTAGTTGCAGCGCCGATTGATACAGCTATTACAGTAACACAGGCTAACTGTGGTGATGCTTCAGGTGGTTATATTGCGCAATTAAGCGGGCACAATCCGGCACCGGGAACAGGATTGTGGACGAAAGTAAGCGGATCGGGAACGGTGGTTTCACCCACATCCTATATAGCATCCATTACCGGACTTTCATCAACCGGTGGAACTACTGTTGTGAAATGGGTGGTTACCAATATTTATGGTTGTAAAGATTCAACTTCCCGTTCTATTACACCGCATACGATTGATTCTACCCATGTTGCAGGATCAGGCAGCAATATGTGTCTGTCTTGTCCGGTGAAAAATGGTAACAGTTATTATTACTACGACCTTAATGGGAATATCATGGGAATATTAACAGATATCAATGATGCTGCCGCATTGGGAAATACCAACTTCTGCGCCAATTTAAATTATAATCCTGCCAATGGCAATCCTACTGCAGCCAATGTTCCTACGGAACCAAGATATGGCATGCCGTATCTTCCACGGGTTTGGAATGTGGATGCTGATTCCAATGCGTCTTATAACCTTACGGTATACATTACTGATGCAGAGCTGCAGGCATTGATTACAGCATCACAAAACTCATATTTTCCGTTCAATGATATTTCTCAGCTGTATGTTACCTCTTATCCAAGCGGTGCATCACCGTCTTCACCCGATACGGCAGGCGGAATTTTCATTGCGCCTACTTATTCCCGTGTTGGCAGCGGCTGGACTTTAACTTTCCCTGCTACCGGTGACCGTACTTTTTATGTGCACCCTGTTACATACCCTTACGGAATGCTGCCGGTAGAGTTAGTGAACCTGAGCGCTACCCCGCTGGAAAGTACTATTTTGGTTAAGTGGTCGACAGCAAGTGAGATAAACAATAACTACTTTAATATTGAAAGAAGTACGGATGGAAAAAATTTCACACAGATTGGCAGTGTAAAAGGTGGAGGAAATACACATGAATTACGGCAATATTCTTTTGAAGATAAAAATGCAGAATCAAATCAATTATACTACTACCGGTTGAAACAAGTGGATTTCAACAGTACTTTTAAAATGAGTAATATGGTATCGGCATTCATCAAAATGTCGAGCAATTATATCACGGGTGAGCTGATGCCAAATCCAACTGCTGATTATACTTCTGTTCAGATATCGGCTTCTGGCAATGTATCTGTAAAGGTGACTATATTGAGTTTGGATGGCAGAATCATGAAAGAAGGTATTTATCCTTTAACTAACGGTGAAAATCAGATTGATTTCAATGTACAAGAATTGGATGCCGGAACATATTTGTGCCGCTTTGAACTGCCTGACGGCATGCTGATGAAGAAATTAGTGAAATCAAAGTAAAGCATACATGCGGATTTATATTATACTGGAAGTGAAAAGAAAGATAACCCAATACAAATCGACTACATAAAATAAAAAAACGCTTACAATCCTCTGATGTGTAAGCGTTTGGGTTTAGCACCTGTGATCCCGCTGGGATTCGAACCCAGGACCCATACATTAAAAGTGTATTGCTCTACCAACTGAGCTACGAAATCAAAGCTTTTTTACAAAAGCGAGTGCAAAGATAGTTTTTTTTCACTAATTGACAATAGTAAAGTATTTTTTTTGAGTAGTTAACGCTTATTTAAACATCATGCCTTTTACCTGAACTTCGGTTTTTTGAGATTCCTTGCTGCCGGAAATCTCCGTATGTAGTTGTGCATCTGCCAAAATTACCACTGTTTGACCCGGACTATTGGTCGGTACTTTGAATTTTTTGTCCTTTACATCAAAAAGGATTTCGGCTCCGGTTGAATCTTTTATGGTGAACCAGCATCCTTCGCTCATGCAGCTTTTTTCAATTTTACCTTCAATCTGTACATCATTCAAGACATTGTTAATTTGTAGCTGTGCCAGCATTCCGTTTACGGAAACAGGGTTTTTTACAGAAAATTTTTCTCCGAAACTCTTAGTAGTACTCTCACAGGCAGTCAGCATGCTTATAAAAATGATGGAATAGAATAGTTGTTTCATGCTTATTTTTTTATTTCTTCTTTATTGATTTGCCTGCCTTTGTCATAAGTTAAGATCTTTTCCGGATTCCCTAAAGAATCATATACCTGCACTTTGCCGTCAAAGACTTCTAGATCTTCAGATATCTGGATTTTGTTGCCTTCTGCATATAATTTCCCATTCGGATAATATTCCTTATATATACCATTGTACTGACCATCTTTAAAAGTAGCTTCGTATTTTAAAACATCCTTCCGGCCATCAGCATATGTTTTCCAAAGGCCGTCCATTTTGTTATCCTTATAGTTTCCTTCCTGCTCCACGAGGCCATCTTCAAAATAAGATACAAACTTCCCGTCATTTTTATTATCTACAATAGTTTCCTGTTGCATAATTTTTCCGGATGGATAATATAAAGTATGCACTCCATTTTGTTTTCCGTTACTATACGTAATAATTTCTGCTATTTTTCCGTCATCATAAAATTTGCTGTAAGTGCCGATTTTAATATCCGGATTATTTTTATCTACAAAATAACTTTCCACTACCACACCGGCTGCATTTTTAACTTCTACTTTCCTTTTATTGCTGCAGGCAACAAAAGTTGTCAACACAAAAAACAAGATAAACCATTTTGTGCTAACATTTAATTCAACTTTAACCTTATCCATCTTTTTAAATATTTAATTTTGAAACCAAATTTCGGAATTTTTATGGATGAAATACAACAAATTATTGAAAATGCCTGGAACGACAGGAATCTTTTACAGCAAGATACTACGTTAAAAGCAATCAACGAAGTAATAACGTTGCTGGACGCAGGAAAATTGCGTGTAGCAGAACCCACTTCAGATGGATGGAAAGTAAATGACTGGGTGAAAAAGGCAGTGATTCTATATTTCCCTACCCAAAAAATGGAAACTATTGAAGTAGGTCCTTTTGAATTTCATGATAAAATTCCATTGAAAAGGAATTATGCATCATTGGGTGTGCGTGTTGTACCTCATGCAATTGCTCGTCACGGCTCTTTTTTGGCGCCGGGTGTAATTATGATGCCTTCTTATGTAAACATAGGTGCATATGTAGATAGTGGCACCATGATAGATACCTGGGCAACCGTAGGCAGTTGTGCTCAAATCGGAAAGAATGTACATCTTAGCGGTGGCGTTGGTATTGGTGGTGTGTTGGAACCTGTACAGGCCGCACCCGTTATCATTGAGGATAACTGTTTCATAGGCTCCCGTTGCATAGTGGTGGAAGGTGTACGTGTAGAAACAGAAGCAGTATTGGGTGCAAATGTGGTGCTCACAATGTCTACTAAGATAATCGATGTTTCCGGCACTGAGCCAAAAGAATACCGCGGCGTGGTGCCTGCCAGAAGTGTGGTAATTCCCGGAACTATTCCGAAAGAATTCCCTGCAGGAACATATCAGGTGCCTTGCGCGTTAATTATCGGACAACGAAAGGCAAGTACGGATACCAAAACGTCACTGAATGATGCCTTGAGAGAATTTAATGTGGCAGTATAGAAATTAATAATGAGATTTAAGAAAGAATAGAATGATTATAGGATTTGACGGGAAGCGGTTGTATGATAATAAAACAGGTTTGGGAAATTACTCCAGAACTTTGCTGCATCGGTTATTTACTTTTTATCCGGAAGAAGAATACAAGATTTTTGTACATCAGAAATATTTTGAAGACAGTCAGTACAAATACAAATATTTTATTTTTCCAGCACATTGGGATCCTAAGCTTAGAATTCCACGTGGACAAGTTGTCGCG